>Ga0209347_1000723_pt1 | contig 71571 bp, 71 predicted proteins | sample AutmiccommuBRH23_FD_187382 | JGI IMG/M metagenome (GOLD analysis project Ga0209347, IMG submission 187382) | Deep subsurface microbial communities from Mt. Terri, Switzerland - Autotrophic microbial communities BRH/23 (SPAdes) (version 2) | ecosystem: Environmental > Aquatic > Deep subsurface >... | reverse complement strand
AATGCCTCTTTGAAGGGGGCTACAGTCTCCACAATCTTTAATCCTCTCCTTTCCCATTAAAGTTTTAGTCCTTCTGAGACATTCGGACCACTGTATCCACTAGCTTCTGTAAGCCAAATTTGTCTACTAATGATTCCAAGCTTGTCTCCATATTTCCTAGCTTGGCTTCATCTTCTTCAACTTCCTCTTCCCTTTCTTCGTAAATCAAAACATCATTATAGCACCACTGAACACAAAGTGGCTTTTCTCCTGGCCCCTGGTCTTCACACATATCGCATCTTAGCGGAAGACCGGAATCGGGCTCTTTGAATCTGTCCCTGGCCGGGCAGGAAGCCCTACAGAAGGTGCACTCTGAGTATTCCTTGCCGTCAATTATATATGATTCTCTGCCCATACATTCGGATGGAGTATACTCACCAGCGAATACCGGGACCCAAATGTTTCTCATTTGGTCACGAATCACCTGAATACGAGACCTTGCCGGATTAACGCTGTTGTATTTTGGTGTAGCGTGATAGGAGGAGCAAATTATCTCACAAGACCGGCAGCCATTGCACTTATCTGCATCAACTTTGATTGACTTGATCATCTTCTTAATCTTGGCCATCTTTTAATATCCCTCTCCTTTCTAAGTCTTCTGCGACATAACCTAAATCTAATTCCAGTAATCTTTCTTTAGTAGGAATACCGTCCATGTTCCAACCCTTATATTTGTAATACGTACTTAAGAGTTGTTCTTCGAGCTCAGGGAATCTTCTTTTCCAGTGGTCTTCAGGCGGCTTTTCATCAGTTCTCCTCAGGCCTCTTACTACATTAAATGCTCTGTGTAAATTCCGACTCCTATTGACGATTTTCTTTAGTCCTTCTCGATCTATATCCAACCCGGTCGCTGCAGCGACTAAAAGATGATAATTGTGTACATGGTACGGAGGCTTCAGGCAAAATGATCCCATACCACAACATAAGCCAAGAGCATCATCAATGTTGTGAATCATCTCCATCCAATCCACAAGTTCACTGGCTATATCAGGAGTCGGGTAATATGGTATACCCATTTCTCCCCGTGGTTCCCAGTTCAGCAAATATTGCTTAAAATGTTCCTCTGGAAGCTGGGGCCAATCCTTAACAAAATCTTCTCTCTGCTCCATCGTTGGGAAAGCCCCTTGGGGCCAATTTCCTTCAATCTGAGTAATACTGATCTTCTCGTTGGTAGAATACATAAGGTAATAAATGGGATCCATCGTTCCTAGCTTGAGAGGGAGCTGTTCATGTTTCTTAATGGTATTGTGATCATAGGCCTCTGCGCCATTGCCAATCTTGCGAGCCGCATAATAAATGCCATCAGCCAGAATATCTCCGATTCCCTCCCGATGGGCTACTCTGTCCAGTAACCAGAAAAATCTTCCCTCTTTATCAGTCGGACATCCTTCAAAATCCTTGTCAGTCAAAATGCCGGCTTCATAAAGTTCAACACCGAAAGCCAATATTTGCGGGGTTGAGAATCCGTCCACGCCATACTGCGTAGCACGCTGCGCAATTCTAAAGTTAAAATCCAAGTCATCTACATAGGCTGCCAACGAATAAGTCAGTTTTGTGAAGCATTTCATCTTATATCTTGGGACATCCTTGTGGCCAATTAATGCTCCACAATGTTGCGGACAGTTAAAGCAACTTATTAAGCGTTTGATCGCCGCTAATTGAGTAGACGCCCATGACTTACTAATCTCATCAGTCCAGAAGCCTCTTCTCCGTGTGCGGGCATTTCCCCACATAAAATTCTCGGTGTGCCACTTCTCATCAGTGTGTACCATCTCTGCCGGCGACCCAATCCCGGATAAAATGGTCATTACTCCTTTAAGGGGATTGGCATTGCGGAATTTTATATATTCCCCAATTTTATTCACTTGCTCTATAAATTCAGCTCCACGGGCAAGATAGAGATCCTTCGTTCCACGAACAATTATGGCCTTGATATTTTTGTCTCCCATAACGGCACCGCCACCGAGTCGGCTGGCACTTGATCTGCCCTGCTCAATGGAAGCCGTGATGACCCGATTTTCACCAGCTAGGCCAATCGCGGCCACTGCAGCGTTCGGTTCATTCACTTCTTTTTTTAAGATTTCTCGTGTATCCACAGCACCTTTGCCCTTCAAATGAGAGGCATCACGTATTTCTACTCTGTCGTTGTGAATCCATATATAAACCAGCTTGGGGGACTTGTTGCGAAAAATAACTCTGTCATAACCAGCATACTTTAGTTCCGCCGCCCAAAAGCCTCCCATCATCGGATAGGCCAGTAAATCTGACTGAGGAGAAAGTGTCGTGACACAAGTACGATTAAAGCTAAATGCAGGTGTGCCGCATAAAAGACCAGCGCTAAATATCAGTAGATTCTCAGGATCATATGGTTTAGTTTCAGGGGGAACCCTATCCCAGAATAACTTGACGTTGTAACCTAGACCTCCAAGATGAAGTTCGGTTAATTTCGGGTCAGTTTCCACCCTCTCAATATTTCCGGTCGCTAAATCAATTTCTAAGTTATATCCTGTCTCTGCGTACCTCATTTTTCATCCCCTCTTTGGTATGTTTTTTACTATAATCATTCTTCAACTAAAAAAAATTAGCTTCTTATTATCCTCTCTATCCCTCCAGTTTCTTTAGAATTAAATATATTGTATAATTTCTATGCAATTTCAATGCCATAGACAAGGTTTTAGACCTCATCTTTGCCCATATGTTAAATTGACATGCTTAATTGTCGTAAATTGTTGCTCAACGGTAAAACGCTAAATATATTAAACAATGTTTATTGAATTAGTAGTTTTTTAAAAAATAAACACTACTGCAATATTGAAGTGGTATTTATTTGTTATTTTGCAATAATCACCGATAAAGACTAATAAAGACTGATATATACTAATAAAGACTAATAAACAAGAGGTTCCTATTAAGTCAATGTTGCATTGGCATAATGCAACATTGACTTAATAGGAACCTTATTATGTCTAACTCAAATACCCCCGCAAGATTGGAGCGTATTTGAGTTAAGGTGATTAGTGATTAGCTTACTATAAACAAAGTATAACTTAATAAAGAGATACCATCAACTTTCGGTTTCAGTATCTTCATGACTCAAATTTATCAGATAGTTTCAGGTCTGTTTGGCGAAAACGGGCCATTTTTCGAACGATCGTTGATTGATTAACTCCTAAAGCCGCCGCAGCCTTATAAGTACTCCCATATCTCTCCAATGCTTTAACAATAAGCTGTCGTTCAACTTCATTAACTGCCTCTTTCAAAGGCATTAAAGAGTTAACTGTAACCCCTCCAGTTTCATTAGGGGTACGTTTAATTTCTTGGAGGTTAAACGACCCCGCTGGTCTTTCCAAAGATTTCGCACACATATTATTTATACCCCTCCAGTTTGTTTAAGTTTAATTATGTTTAACTAAGTTTTTATGCAATTGCCGTGCCATTATTGAAACTAAATTTTTGCTCATTATCCAAATCGTAAGACTCCCACTTCTACAAGTGGGAGTGATACACCTTATTCTGCTTCGGTGGGGGTAGAGTCCCAATTATACTATATACTCTCTTTAATGATCACTTGGCATTAATTGGTATACTAAATTGATGACATTGGGTAGAGTCCCCCACCGAAGACTCGATGTTCAACTTTAGTTGAATCAGTTCACTAAAAAGAGCTAACTAACTGTCGAAAATTACTGTTCATCGGTAAACGCTCATAATATTATTAAATTTTATTATGCAATTAGTAATTTTTGAAACGACAAATACCACTGCAAAAATGCAGTGGTATTTGTCATTATAGGCAATAAAGCTGCTAAAAACAAAGTCATCTTTTTACGCTAGGTAGGCCTAAAGAACTAGTTATCCTTTTCAATCAGATATTTAAACATAGCATCATATTGGGCCGCATCCAATAAATTATCTAGTTGGGAAGGATCGTCCAATTGGATTTCAACTATCCAGCCTTTGCCAAAAGCATCCTCGTTTATCGTTTTAGGAGCATCCAATAAGACTTTATTTATGGAAGTAACAGTGCCTGAAACTGGGGCACAGATATCTGAAACAGTTTTCACCGATTCGACCACGACAAAAGGCTTACCTAATTCCAGTCTATTACCAATTTGAGGTAACTCGACAAGAGAGACTTCTCCCAAGGCATGTTGCTCATTGTCGGTTATTCCTATAACTGCCTTATCGCCCTCAACTCTTACCCACTCATGTTCTTTTGTATACTTTAAATTAATTGGATTCATTATAAATTCCTCCCCTAAATATTTTAGTGAACTCGTTCAACTAAAGCTGAACATCGAGTCTTCGGTGACATAAGTCATCCTAGGCGCGAAGTATTCGTTTAGGGCCGTGCGCTTCGGCGATACTCTATCCTACGCCGGTAAGTATTCCTATTGGGATCACGGCTTCGGCGATACTAATCCTTCGCCGCGAAGTTTTCCTTTTGGGATACGCGGCTACGGCGAAACCCTCCACTGGAGGCTTTCGTCACTGGAGACTATCGTACTGGAGGCTATCGTCACCGAAACAGAATGAGGTGTACCACTCCCACTTGAAGTGGGAGTCTTACGATTTGGATAAATCTCTAATAATTATATATAATTCCTTTACTATACTCTTGGACCCCTGCACTTTCATATAAAGCAAGTTCTATTCTCAAATCTCTATTAATTTTAAAAGGATAGTATCTCTATGATCACGTCCGGTTAACCTATATTATCCTTGGCGCATTCGACGCTAGACACATCCTGTGTCGTCACCTTTGATATGCTGATGCGCTTGTCCATGGATGGACAAAGTATCTCTGAAGCCAAGACTCGAACTATCCTACGCCGGTAGGTATTCCTTTGCGGATAGCGGCTTCAGCGATACTCCCTGTAGCCGAGGATGGCGAAAAGAGACCATCTGTGACGAATTATATCGTTAACCATCAGTATCGTCAAACATATTTATAGTATGAAAAAGTGTAATGTATATTGCATTATAATGGATGAAAGAAACATTTTAGTGTAGAATTTAGATTATATGCTAACTGAAACTAACAAGAAGTGATATTTGGAAGAAATAAGGGAGAGAAATAAATGAATGAGATCGCCCAAGACTTAAATCGTGAGATACTTCGAGATAATCCTCATGTTTACGAATTATTATCGGAACTTGGGAAAAACTTGTACTACCCCAAGGGCATCCTAACTCAATCTGCAGAGGCTAAGCAGAAAGCTCATCGTTTTAATGCCACGATAGGAATTGTGACTGAACGAGATCAACCAATGTTCTTGCCGTTAATCCAGGAAACGTTAGCCAATTACGCTCCTAAAGACCTTTATCCCTATGCTCCCCCTGCAGGAAAACCTGAGCTAAGACAACTTTGGCGAGAAAAAATACTAATCGATAACCCTTCTTTAAAGGGTAAATCCTTTAGCATCCCTATTGTTACCAATGCCTTAACCCATGGTCTAAGTATAATAGGCGATCTATTTATTGACGAAAACGACGCCTTGATTCTACCTGATAAAATATGGGGTAATTATAATCTTATCTTTGGGGTTCGCAGAGGTGCAAAAAGCATCACATTCCCCTTCTATACTAAAGAGGGGACCTTTAATACGTCAGGAATGAAAGAAGCTTTACTTAGTAATAAAGAACGCGGAAAGGCTATCATCTTACTTAATTTCCCAAATAACCCGACAGGGTATACACCAAATGAACTAGAAGCAGTAGAGATCGTTGAAGCACTGAAAGAAGTGGCCCAACAGGGAGTGAACTTGGTCGTCATTGCAGATGATGCCTATTTCGGGTTATTCTTTGAAGACTCCATTAAAGAATCCTTGTTTGCTAGGATCGCTAATCTGCATCCTAGAATATTAGCCATCAAGGTGGATGGCGCTACGAAAGAGGACTATGTGTGGGGCTTTCGGGTAGGATTTATCACCTACGCGAGTGAGTATCCAGCGATATTAAATGCCTTAGAAAAAAAGACGCTAGGTATTATTCGGGGTACGATTTCAAGTTCTTCTCACCCGTCCCAAACTATCGTTCTAAAAGCACTTCAATCTCCAGACTTCCAAACCCAGAAGCAAGAAATATTAGACGTATTAACAAAACGCGCTTTAAAAGTTAAAGAGATACTCAAACAGGAGAAATATCGCGATGCATGGGACTACTATCCATTTAATTCAGGGTACTTCATTTGTCTTAAACTCAAAGGAGTGCAGGCCGAGGTCTTGCGCAATCACCTGCTCGATCAATATGGTGTGGGCTTAATATCACTAGGAGAAAGCGATGTGCGTATTGCCTTCTCGTGTGTCGAGGAACAAGATATTGAACAACTTTTTGATCTTATATATCAGGGATTCAAAGATTTAGCGGTTTGATTTTAAGGAGCGAAAGTCTTACAGCATTGAAGCCTTCCCAAGCACTTAACGTTGCTATTGATAAAATGATTAACTAATATCCGAGAGAACTCGTATTTTACTTACGGGTTCTCTTCGTCTTTATATACAGAAATGTTTGGGGTTTTTTAGATTTGTTAATAAGATTATTATGATCAAAAGAACCATTTAGTTATCGTATATGCTTCACTTCCAGTGTAATACCTGCAGTACCCAATCTTTGAAACCAACTTTCTCGGGAGACGGAGGGGGAGTTGGTTTTCGCCCACAGATAAGACCAAATCCAAAATAGCCTCGGTTTCTCTTCATAAAACCGGCATTTTTCTGCAATCTGGTAATTAAGCCAGGGAAGTTGGCAGCTTTTTCCGTAAGACCCTTTATTAGAACCCAATCCTTTTTGAGTTCGTTCAAAATCACATTGCCATTATTCTTCATTCGTTGCGGATTCTTAATAACTACATCCTGAAATCCCGCTTGTGTTAATGCATTAAGCCATTCTTCAACGGGCAATGGATTGGTGCCTGAACCGAAGCACGCCTCCATCTGCATTCTAAGATTAGCGGGCAATTCAGCAAGCAGAACCATTTCTAGATCAGCAACTCTTCCCTCTGGTTTGAGGACTCGATAGAACTCCTGGTACACTTTTACTTTGTCTAAAAATACCAATATAGATTCAGCTATCACCAAATCAAAGTGGTTATCAGCAAAAGGGAGATTATTAACATCTGCCAACCTAAACTCTACTAGATGGGAAACACCCTCTTTTTCCGCCCTTAGGCATGCTTTTTCAATCATTTGGGGATTAATATCGACTCCTATGATTTTACAACCTATAGTTTTGGCCAAGTGACAAGCAGTAAGACCGCTACCACACCCAGCATCAAGTACATATTCCTCAGACTTTACCTGCATATAGTCCAGATTCTGTTGAGTAGCACGGAAGCCTCCCGGATGGGAACTGCCTATACCCAGCCAAGCCAAAAGTTCAAAATAGTTCATTTCTTCCACTTTCTTGCTTTCTACTAACACTGTGTTTCCCCCACCTTTCACGAGGCTATGGTATTATATTCCATCTCTATATTTATTGACATATTCAATTCTCAATTTCCAATCGACAGTATTTTTCATAATATTCGCGAAATTCAAGAAAACAAATTATATAATTGGACAAGGAAATAATTTATTATTCTAGGATGATTTGGTATGAAAGCTAAACTAAAAATTTTTTTCATTATTTTACTGATTGTAATGATACTTTCCTTCCCAAGTGTTGCATCTGCCCAAACTGATGAATATGGTTATAACGCTCAGGCACGGACATTCAAAGGAACTTTAGAAAATTGGGAGATCTTTCTACAAGGAGAAGTGGCAGACCCGATAACTTTTGATTGGAATGCAACTAATATCATTTTTATCGAGAGAAAATGGGATAAACTCTTTGACCCCATGATTCTTGGGGAATTACCATTAGGTGCTGGGGCATGGCAAAAAGTTAAACTATGGGAATATTTATCCGGTGACCAACTAGGATGGACATGGCACCAGGCAATAGAAATAGTTTATTCCCCGAACACACCAATTCCCGGTGCAATAGAACTGACTGCAGATCAAATGTTGTATCCAGGATTTTATTGTGTGGTTCAAAAGGAGTGGTCGACAGATCCGAATGGAGAAAAGACTGAGATTCTAGATTTTTCGCTTAAACGCAATATCATAAATAGGGCACTCCAATGGCAAAAAAGGCCGGAGCATTAGCGCTTCCAGCCTTGTTTCTCTATTAATAAATAGACTTCCTCAACTTCCGTCTACTCGGCAAATCTCCTTGCCAATTTTTCTAATGACTCATCAGCTTGAGAATATTTACTACCCCCTTCAACTTGTCTATAAACTCTTTATTTTTGCAACAACATCTCTGACTAATCTCGCCGTAATTCCCCATATCGTTTCTCCTGCAACTCTATAAACGAAAATATTATATTTAGTAGTTTCCCACGGTCTCCAATACCGCTTCGGCAAACCCAATTCTTGAGCTGGAAAAATAATCACTTCTTCTCCAGCATGATTGGTGTATGAAGGATGAGCAAAGAAGTTTACTTTATAAGCCTCGGGTTCTGTATCTACAAAATATGAAACTGGAACCGTAAAAACCTTTTCAACCTCTGCTGTGCTTATACGTAAATCATCCAAACCGCCAATATCAACAATGCCTAAAAATGCGTTTACAGTAATACCCAGCGGGGCAATAATTGTATCAAGCTTACCTATAACCCTTATTTTCTCACAGTTAACGCCTAACTCTTCAGAAGTTTCTCTAATTGCTGTCTCTCGAAAACTAGTATCTAGTTCCGGTTCAAAGCTTCCACCCGGAAAACAAATTTCTCCTGCTTGTCTAATATTTGCAGCTCTTTTTTGAAAGACAAAATGATACTCTTTATTTACTAGCATAAGTAACACTAATACAGCAGAACTAAAATATTCGTCTTTGCCATTTATACCAGGAATAACTGGCAACTTTTCTTTTAAGCCTTCCATTACAGATTCATCCATGCTCTTCACTTACCTCTCATATACTCTCGCAGCACAATATTCTTTTGTATTTCATTGATTAATTCGTCATAATTTCTGTTATTCCTTCACATCCAAATCCTTAAAGAATCATGCGAGTAAACGAAGCAACAAGGCTGGAAGCTATAGCACTTCCAGCCTTGTTACTCTATAAGTATGAAGCTGTCCCTATTTCAACCTCTTAAGTAGCTCCCTAGTCCTCACCAACCACGCTCTTCCAGCATACCAAGACATTATAGAATATGTCTGACACTCTTCTTCCCCTATTATACTCGATTACCCAATCTTTAAAGAAATATATATCTACGAAAATGCCCTCCCTCAGGAGATGAAGTAAATATTTGGAGTATATTAACTCAAAATGGAAATTTCGCTTGACTCTTAAATATAAACGATCTATTATAGACTTATAAGGAAGTCACCTGACTGTATTACGTAAATTTTAATATACATTATACTTAATAAAGATTATATGATATTAATTTAAGGTTGTGTTTAGATGTCAGATGATGAAACAATTAAAAAAAATACACACGCCAATTCAATTGCTACTGAGACTTCTTTCGGAGGCTTTTTGGGGCCAGTTGAAATGATTATTGGTAGCGTTGAAGGTCCTTTGTTTTCTAAGTTTAGTAATAATAAAGGCATACCTGAGATAGAGTTAATGGCATCACAAATTGTTAAATTAGGCACAAGTAACTCCATTGGATCTATAATTGGTGTGAATGATCCAGCTTTCGAAGTTGCAACAATTCAGAACTGGATAAAACGAGGCATTATTAAAAGTCCAGACGGTAAAAAGTATCCTCCACAACAAGTAGCTAGAATTCTAATGACTCACGATCTTAAGGTTCTGTTTGAATTAAAAGAGGCTAAAGAAATCATTGACTTTGGAGAGTCAATATCAGATTTCTCATTAGTTGAGTTATATGAATATCATTTATCTCTATTTAGTGAGATTGAGAAACTAACCCCAAGCCTAAATGTCCTTTTCGGTAGAGCATTAGAAATTATTAGAGCTAAAAGGAATCCTTCGGAAGATGATATTAAGGCATCTACCTTTATGACATTTTTGACAATATCTAAGTGGGCAAGTTTTACTAGGGAGCTTATTCTAAAGTGGGTTGAACCTTCAACGGATGGGAGTATAAATGACTAAAAGTAAAGTAAGCTACAAAAAAGTCACTGAACTAAAATCCAAAATTGAAAACACCAAAGACTTGAGTCTACATTCTCCTACCCTATCCTTACCGTGTTTTGGGGGTTTCGATCACGGAGAAGGGTATTTGAAATACAGATATCGCGACATAAAAATTCCATTCTGGCAATTTTCTAATATCGGAACGTCCTTCGTAGTTTCAGATGAATTCGTGGAAAAAGTAATCTCTGATAATCTGCCAAGAGTTATTTATTTTTTTCAACATCCAGAAAACTTTTAGTGGTGTGAGGATTTTGTATCAATGGCAAACCGGTTGAATGGGTTGGAAACAATGAACCATATTATTGAAACCATTATTGAGGGAGTAGATTTTTGGCCTATTACAACTATTTGCCGGAATCAAAAAAGTTCTTGAGTATACGTAAATTCTAAAGGAGGCTTTATTCAAATGGCTAAAGCTATCACGGAAACCTGCCCAGGCACTACCTTGAACATTAGCACCGAAAAAATTTTACAAGCTCATGTTAATACTAGTGGTGTGATGAAGGACAAGTTCCGAGTTAGGAGAATTTGTACAAAGACAGATGATGCTTTAAAGAGCGTTATGAAAGCTCACTTAGAAGAGCGAGCCAGTAATTATTAAAAGCAAGTTAGTTGGCACCTGTGGCAACGGTAGCGCCCTTTCTAGCTCCAGAAAACAACAGATTAGATAATTCAAGAAAGGTAGATTCAGGTAAGCGTTAATAATGCATAATAAACATAATTGTAATCGCCTATAACGACGCCAACGGAAGACCACCTGTCACTCACATTTCCGCTAAGCTTGTGGGACTACGTTGATTCCTGATTGGATATCCGCTTTAGCGCTGAATCCAGTGGAGGATTATAAATAGTGTCGTGCAAGCATCAGAGTGTTATTGAAAAGATGAGTTTGTTCGTAATATGGGGCAACCTTATCTTTATTTCGTACTTGTGGTAATGTTCTAAGCTGATTCTGTATTGAAAGGAGTGACTAAATGAGGACGGACGTAAAGATTAAAGTTGGAATCGGTTTTGCGACTGGGAGAAAGAGTTTTCAAAAGGTGCTGAGAACCTACATACACACCTGGAAGGAATCCGGTCTGGTAGAAAACAAAGAGATCAGTTTAAATCTTTTTGTAGCATATGATCTCACTTATCATAAAACCAAAATATCGGATTACACCAATATACACCCAGAACTAGCCGAGCAGATTGATAGTAGCAAATTTATTGGAAGCATCGCTATGATAGAAGAAATTGACTACTTAATTCGAGAAAACGTCATCAATGTTAATGAAGTTCGCATTATTTTTGGCAAGGGGTATGCAGCCAAGCGTAACGCTGTGCTATATAACGCTATAAAGCAGAATATGGATTATCTGGTTTTTCTGGACGACGACGAATACCCGATGGCAGTGACCAATACGGGCAAAACTGCAATTTGGGGAGGTCAGGAGATTCTGACAAGCCATCTTGAATATATCTCTCAAGCGGACATCACCCACGGAAATCACTGTGGCTATATATCACCGATTCCCTATATGGAATTTAATGATACTTTGGCCGAAGGGGATTTTCGTTCTTTTATTGAGGCTATCAGCAATGATATCATTAACTGGGATACCTTGAAAAATGTTATGAAAAACGGCGGGGTAACCTATGCTGATACAAAGATATTGACTAGCGTTGATGCTATAGAGGTGCAGGAAATAAACCATTCTAAATTCATCTCAGGGGCTAATCTTTGTATTAACCTTACTGATCCTAGCCGTATTTTTCCGTTTTACAATCCACCAGGAGCAAGAGGAGAGGATACTTTTTTAAGTACCTGCTTGAGCCAAAGAAAAGTTTTACGCGTGCCGTGCTACACCTTCCATGACGGGTTTGCTACCTATAATGCCCTTTTAGAAGGTGTTCTCCCACTCCGGTTGAAGTTTATTAAAGCTGATACCGAACAAATTACCACTCGCTTTTACAAGGCCTGTATTGGTTGGATTCGTTATAAGCCATTACTGCTCTATATCACGCAGCCGGATCGTTATGAAGAAAAGATTGGAGAGATGCGAGAACAGCTTAACGAGACATTGCCTAAAATCTGCGCTTATTTCGGAAGGGCTGATTTTATTACTGTCTTAGCTGAATTGGAGAAATACCATAAAAATGTCAAAAAGCATTACCATGAATTTCTTGAAACACAACGTATTTGGGCAAAAATCATGGAACACTTTGCAAGGCCTTGAATCGATTAAACTTTTTTCCTGATAGCATAGGCTTTGTTCATAACCCCAAGATTGGCAAATACTCCATCGGCTTACGCCATTTGAAGCGGTGAGACCCGTTAGTGATTAGCGTGAATAATGCACAAATAAAATAGCCCCCACCTTCAAAAAAGGCTGAGGACTATTTTACTTTATTTATGAAAATACATCGCCGATCTAACCGATTGACACGAGAATTAATCCATTACAACAGATCTATTTGCGTCTCGACAGCAGCTCTCTCGCAACCTCTTTAACTCCAACCCCGCGCTCTTCCAGCATCACCAACACATGATAGAACAAATCCGAGACTTCACATTTGATCTCCTCTGGATCAGCATTCTTAGCAGCAATAATAACTTCAGCGCTTTCCTCTCCGACCTTTTTGAGGATCTTATCAATCCCCTTTTCGAACAGATAGGTGGTATAAGCCCCTTCCGGCCGTTCAAGGTTTCGAGAGTGGATCACATCCGCCAACAGTTCTAGGGTTCTCCCCAAGGAAGGCTCTGGCCTTACCTCGGATTCTCCGGTGACCTTAAATCCATCGCTGGCTAAATCATAATGAAAACACGAGAAATGGTTTTCATGGCAAGCCATCCCTGTTTGTTTCACACTCAGAAGCAGTGCATCCTGATCACAGTCAAACCTGATATCTATGATCTCCTGGAAATGTCCGGAGGTTTCCCCTTTTAACCACAAGGATTGCCGACTTCGGCTATAATAACAGGCCTTACGTTCCAACAAGGTCCGACGTAAGGACTCCTCGTTCATATAAGCGAGCATCAGAACGTCTTTAGTCTCCACATCCTGGACAATCGCAGGAACAAGCCCATGAGAGTCCCAGCGGATCCCTGATAAGTCTAAAGCTTCTATTTGATTTGTATCCATTACGAATCTCAACCTTCCATATTGTAGTTCGTAGTTCGTGGTTCGACCTCTGACACAAGACGGTGCACATGAAATGTGCCGTCACTCTGACCCCCGCAGCGGAAGCAACGGAACCGTCCCAGTGCTTCCCCGTGCTTCCGTTCCCCGACCCAAGCCCGGGACGCAGTGTCACACGAGCGCGACGTCTTTACGTAAGCAGAATAGCAAACTTCCGTGTAAGCGACCCCAAACACGGGGCAGCGCACAAGGTCCCCTCTCGCCGTCCCCGTCTCTAGCCCAGAACTTCGCGCTTACAAAAGTGAATCTTCTTTGATCGAGCAGTAATCAAACTTGACTGAAGAGCGCTTTCATACAGCGGGGCAGTGTACAAGGACGTACACTGCCGGCAACCGGACAGGGATGTCCGATTTGCCACGATAGTCTCCAGTACGATAGTCTCCGGTGGAGAGTATCGCCGAAGGATGAACCCCGCCCTTTCACGGAGCAAGCTCTTAAGTCTTAGTTTGATCTGCGAGAACAAGCAAGTGAACGTTGTAACGCAAGTTCCCTAGTTTGCTCTGCGTCGTATGTACCGAGTGCTGTGTGATACAAGTCCCTGAGCGCTGTGTCACACAAGTTCCCGTACTAAGATCCCCCGTTCAGCCAAATATCTTTTGGCTTCCTCAATGCTAAACTCCTTGTAATGAAAGATCGAAGCGGCTAAGACGGCGTCCGCTTCCCCAAGAGTTAATCCTTCCGCTAAATGCTCTAACGTTCCAACCCCGCCGCTGGCAATGACGGGCAGAGAAACCGCTCTGCTCACAGCTCTGGTTAGTTCTAACTCATAGCCAACCTTGGTCCCATCGCGGTCCATAGAGGTTAAGAGGATCTCACCTGCGCCGAGTGCTTCCGCTTCTGCAACCCATTCCAAGACATCCTTGCCAGTCGGAGTTCTTCCCCCGTGAATATACACTTCCCATTTACCCGGTGCAGTGCTTCGCGCATCAACGGCTAATACGATGCACTGGCTACCAAAGGCAAAGGCCCCTTCTTGGATAAGACTTGGATTCTGAACTGCGGAGGTGTTAAGGGCGATTTTATCTGCTCCGGCTCTGAGCATGCGTCGTATATCCTCTATACTCCGCAGTCCCCCCCCGATCGTGAAAGGTATAAACACTTGCTCAGCGGTTCGACGTACTACATCAACCATTGTTTCACGGTTATCCGATGAAGCGGTAATATCCAGGAAAATCAGCTCATCTGCACCTTCTTGATCATAGAGGGCCGCTAGTTCCACCGGATCCCCAGCATCACGCAACTGTACAAAGTTGGTCCCTTTGACTACTCGCCCATTATGGACGTCTAAGCAGGGAATTATTCGCTTACTTAACATATCATTTCTCTCCTAAACTCGCGTCTACTTGTACGTTTTGCTCTAGGTTTCTATTCTCTCCAGCAATCCCCTCTGAGCAAGCGGCTTCCAGTGCCTCCCTCAGAGTAAAAGCCCCGCTATAGAGTGCTTTCCCAGTAATAGCTCCTTCGATGGAGACTCCCTTTAACACCTCGGCCTGCACATTGCGCAGATCTGCTAAAGTAGTAATCCCTCCAGAGGCAATCACAGATAGGCCAGTTTCCCGAGCCATCTGTACTGTACTCTCAAGATTAGGGCCTTGCAACATTCCGTCTCGTGAAATATCCGTGAAGACCACACTCTGAATTCCCACCATTTTCATGGCCTTACCTAAGTCAATTGCTTTCATTTCTGTCGTTTCTGCCCAGCCTTGAACCGCGACCAAACCATCCTTAGCATCAATACCCACAATAACTCGTCTCCCGTACCGACGCGCAGCTTCCGCGACCAATTCCGGATTTTTGACAGCGATTGTCCCTAAAATAACCCGATCGACTCCTAACTCTAAAAGTTCCGTGATTCGCTCCATCGTGCGGATTCCGCCCCCAACTTGGATCTTCAGCGAAACACTCCCAACAATTCGTCGGATTATCTCATCATTGACCGGTTTCCCAGTAAAAGCCCCGTTCAAATCCACCATATGTAAATACTCCGCACCTTGATTTTGAAAATCTTTAGCTACGTCAACGGGGTTATCGGAGTAAATCGTAGAATCCTCCATCCTTCCCTGTAACAAGCGCACCGCTTTCCCCTCTTTAAGGTCGATGGCTGGAAAGAGCAGCATAGTCATTCACCCGCTTTCCAAAATTCGTCAGTAGTTGAAGCCCCCACGGACTTGATTTTTCCGGGTGAAACTGTGCCCCCCAGACATTGTCTTTACCCACAACCGCAGGGAAAACAACTCCATAATCGCTACTCGCTATAATATCATGCTTCTCGGTCGGTAGCGCATAAAATGAATGAACGAAATAAAAATAGGATTCGTTGGGAATCCCTTCTAATAGCCATGAAGGTTGTTCCAGACTTAAGCTATTCCAACCCATATGCGGAACCTTGCCGCCAGGCGGGAATTTTACGACTCGGCCCGCTAGGAGCCCTAAGCCAGCGTGCTCACCATGTTCTTCTCCAACCTCAAAGAGAACCTGCATCCCCAGACAGATCCCCAGAAAAGGGCGACCAGAGCTGGCAAACTGGATGATAGGTAAAGTCCATCCCCCATGCTTTAAAGCCTCCATCGCATCGGCAAACGCCCCGACTCCCGGCAGTATGAGTCCATCTACACCGTTTAGGTCATCCGGGGAGGTCATAATAGTTGCCTCAAAACCGACCTTTTCCAAAGCCTTTTCAACGCTTCTTAAGTTTCCCCGTCCATAATCGACAATGCCAATCATATTATAAAACTCCTTTGGTTGAAAGTATTCCACTATACCGCGTATTTTGTCGAAGGGCAAGTCCTAGGGCTCTTCCTACCCCTTTAAATGTAGCCTCCATAATATGATGACGATTCTTCCCAGAAAGTTGTCTCACATGTAACGTCAGTCCGCTCTGTACAGCTAATGCTCGAAAAAACTCTTCAGCCATCTCAGTCGGAAACTCGCCGACCATACCGTCTGGACAATCCACTGACCAAACTAGGTAGGCACGGTTGGAGAGATCTAACGCCACTTGAACAAGGGCTTCGTCCATGGGAAAAAGTGCCTCCCCGACCCGTTCGATCCCTACCTTATCGCCACAAGCTTCCCGCAAAGCTAATCCCAACACAATACCACAATCTTCTATCGTATGATGAGCATCCACCCCTAAATCCCCACTAGCTTGGAGGATAAGATCCAGATAGGCAAACCGAGCAAAGGCTGTCAGCATATGATCAAAGAAACCAATCCCAGTCTCGACTTGAGCTTCCCCCGTTCCGTCAAGATTCAGGCGAACGTGGATCTCTGTTTCCTTCGTTTTCCGCTCTAAATAAGCTTCTCGCATGTCATGATCTCCTCTCGATCCCCATATGAAGATTTTAATATATGGGCGCGTAGAACTCGTACTTATCTCTGGAACCGCTCGTAGGAATCCCTCGTTTTCTTCGCCCATGTTGCATTTCTTTAAGGAAATACCATTCTCTTTATCTCCTAAGGTCTTATTTAAACCTTACTTCTACGGCCCGTGCATGTGCTTCTAATCCTTCACTGCGGGCAAGTATAGCGATTTGCTTGGCATCCCTTTTCAGGCCTGCTTCCGAATACCCGATTACACTAACCTTCTTCATGAATGTATCGACATTTAGGGGAGAGTAAAACCGAGCCGTCCCTCCGGTCGGCAAAACGTGATTTGGTCCTGCAAAGTAATCTCCGACTGGCTCCGGGGAATACCTTCCCAGAAAGACCGCACCGACATTTCGGACTTGCCCTAACCAGGAATATGGGTCCTTAACGACCAGTTCAAAATGTTCTGGGGCAATTTTGTTGGCCAAATCCATGCCTTCTTGGAGATCTGTTACGAGAATTGCAGCCCCATAATTTTCCCAAGAAGCTCGGGCAATTTCAGAACGGGGCAATTCTTCGAGTTGCCGTTCTACCTCTAATATAGTCTGCTCGAGAAGTTGACGAGAAGGTGAGACTAATATCGCCGAAGCTAAGCGATCATGCTCGGCCTGGGAAAGCAAATCCGCGGCTAATTCTTCTGGGCGTCCGCTCTCGTCTACTAAGATTAATATCTCACTAGGTCCGGCTAGCATATCTATATCAACTGTTCCAAAAACTTGCTTTTTAGCTAAGGTAACATAGATATTTCCCGGTCCAGTTATCTTATCTACGGGAGTGATGGTCTCCGTCCCGAACGCTAACACCCCAATCCCTTGAGCCCCTCCTACTTTGTAAACTTCCGTCACCCCGGCTTCAGCCGCCGCTACCAAAACTTCAGGAAGAAGCGTGCCATCCGCTCTTGGAGGACTGACCATCACGATTTCTTTAACTCCGGCTACCACAGCAGGTAAGGCATTCATCAAGACCGACGAAGGATAAGAAGCCGTTCCCCCGGGGACGTAAATACCTACGCGCTTAAGAGGGAGGATAAGTTGGCCAAGTAGACTCCCGTCCAGCTCCGGTTCCAACCAAGAGGTTCGTTTCTGCTTCTCATGATACCGCAAGATATTTCCCTTCGCCGTTCGCATTGCTTCTAAAAATTCCTCACTCACGTCTTGATAAGCCCCTAGAATTTCATCATCCGAGACCCTCAAACCTTTTTGTCTCAAGTTAATATGATCAAATTCCTCGGTCAGTTGATATACCGCTTCTTCTCCTTTCTCGCGGACACGCTTGAGTATGTCTGCTACGCGCTTATCTAAGCTCAGATCGTCTCCATATGATTTTCGAGTGAGACGATTTAAATCGATGTCACTTAGGCTCTCAATCTTCATAAGTTTCCACCCTTTGTTTTCTTATCTACTTGCTGCTTAGTGAGACTCCCACTTCTACAAGTGGAGTGGTACCCCGTACTCTGAATTCTCGATGTTCAACTTTAGTTGAACGAGTTCACTTTGCCGAAACGTCCTTTTGTAAGTCTTCACGAAAACGCTCCACGAAATTCTTAATTCGCTCGTATTTCATGCGATAGGCAACACGGTTAGCGATCAAACGAGTGGTCGCTTCAAGAATCGGTGCAACCTCAAGTAAGTGGTTTTCTTTGAGCGTTTTTCCTGTGGAAACAATATCAACGATCATTTCTGCCAAGTCAACGCACGGAGCAAGCTCAATATTTCCATGAAGCTTTATAGGATGGATCTGCATGCCCAGTCCGCTGAAGAAAGACTCTGCTACCCGGGGAAATTTCGTAGCCACCCGTTGATGGTTCAGTCCACTTAAATCATACTCTCCATTCGGAAGTTTGGGCGGGACACTAGCCTCCGGCATAGCCACCACAAAACGGCAATAACCAAATTTGAGGTCTAGTAATTCAGCCACGTCTTTATTTTCTTCCAGCAAGGTATCTTTCCCCACAAAGCCAAGATCCGCAGCTCCATATTCAACAAACGTCGGTATATCCGTCGGACGGCAAATAATAATCTTAGCCTGACTGTCTGGTAGATCAAAGAAAAGCTTCCGAGAATCTTCATTAACATGGCTACATTCCATCCCAATTCGACTCAATAATTGGATGGAGTCAATCAGTAACTTTCCTTTAGGTAAAGCAATCGTCAAAAAGTCCCGTTCCACTAGGTAATCCCCTTCCTATATCTCCTTAACTAAAGCTTAAAGATCTCATTAATTTACTACTTTAGTTAATTAAAGCGTTAACATATTAATATTATAACAATATCCTCCTACTCTGGCAACCCCTTAATAAATAAATTTATAAGAGACAAGCCATTCTATTAGGCTTGCCTCTTTGAACAAGGGTAAAGTCAACCCAAGCAAATTAGAAATCTAAGTGATTATCCGTCAACAGTAAATCGTCAAAATCCTTAATTAACTCAACTAAATCAGCATTCGAAATATAATTATCTCCATTTTCTGACTTCTTATTAAAGTCTACAGTACTCAATAAACCAAGGCAACCCCGATTCATCAATTCAATCTCGGCAAAAGCCTCGATTAAGTAAGATCCCAACTCTTCTGTTTGTAATTTTACAGTCTCCCAACGAGCGATCTTGGGTACAAAAAAGCGATAGACTTCTCTTCTTTCTAATTCATCTTCAATTTGGGGTTTGGATAAACCCTTCGCCTTAAGCTTATTATACCTAACTTCACGTTCTAAATTAAAGCGATCATTTAAACGCTTTAAAAAAAGTATAGCAATAACATATTCCTTAAATTCCGCAGCATCCCTGTCCATACGTAAAGAATCACAAGTCTCGTCTAGGAAGCTATCCAGCCTAGCAAGAGTTAATTTCTCACTCATCATTTAATCTTCTCCTAAAATAAAGATTAATCTCCCATTTCTAGCCCCAGACTACGTGCCGCTATTAATAAAGGATCGTTTAACTGCACTTGCTTAAGCTTATCGACCGCTTCGTGAAGAGGAACCCGCACAATCTCCTTGCCCCGAAGGGCGACCATGATCCCAAATTCCTCTTGGAGTGCCGCATCAACCGCAGCGAAACCATAGCGGGAAGAAAGCACTCGATCATACGAATTGGGGGACCCTCCACGCTGAAGATGTCCAAGGACCGTCACGCGCGTTTCCATCCCATATTGTTGTTCAAGTTCGTTGCCTATTTTAGAGCCAATCCCTCCTAACTTGATCGGGTCGAAACGTCCTGAGACCATACGTTCAACCACCATTTCCCCGCCAAGGGGTTTAGCGCCTTCTGCCACCACAATAATACTAAATTTCTTCCCTTGTTTAGCTCGTTTTTGAATCGCTTGCGCCACCCGATTAAGATTATACGGAATTTCCGGAATTAAGATCACGTCTGCTCCTCCGGCAACCCCTGCATACAAGGCGATCCATCCCGCATAGCGCCCCATTACTTCAAGAACCATGACCCGGTGATGGGATTCCGCCGTGGTGTGTAAACGATCTAAGGCCTCCGTGGCTGTATCCACCGCTGTCTGAAAGCCAAAGGTTTGATCGGTGGCCATCAAATCATTGTCAATCGTTTTGGGAATTCCGATTACCTTAAGTCCTAGATTCGCAAACTCAAGGGCGATATTTAAACTGCCGTCCCCACCGATTGCTAGTAAGGCATCTACACCACGTTCTTTTAAGTTTCTTATTACATCGCTTGAACGGTCTACTATTTGAGCTACCCCATTTACTTTCGTTTCATACGCAAAGGGATTGTCTCGATTTGTTGTTCCGAGAATCGTACCGCCACGCGGTAAAATACCCGAGACATCCTTTAAAGTCAAGGGCACAAAATCTCCTTCTACCGCTCCACGAAAACCGTCCCTAACACCGAGCACTTCTAGTCCATATTGGTGAGCACTTTTGGCAACCGCTCGAATCACAGCATTAAGCCCCGGACAATCCCCTCCGCCAGTAAGTACCGCAATCTTACGCATCAACGACACCCCTTATTCAAGTTTATTACTCATAGTTCCCACAGTCGGGTTAAATCTCCCCAGACCCAGCCAAGAAGGTCTCTTAATCCCCTTAAGCACACAAGGCGCATTTGCGTTATAAACGCAAACAGCCCCACCAGATTCTCGGTCGTTCCAAACCCAGTCGACCCAAGCAGGAGGAAGTTTCTTAGCTGAGAGAGCACGGAGAGAGGAATTGCGTCAATGAGCGCAGGCGCTAAGGCGTGAAGAAACTCAACGGTTCACATGCAGAAAGCCCAGAGGTTTTGAGTTTTAGCCTTAGCGACAAGCGAATAGCAATGGAACGTGTGCGAACGTGCTAAGACACTGACTCCCGAACGTGCTAAGACACTGACTCCTCATCGACACACAAAACCTGGGAGATATTCTTTTGCAAAGCAATTTTCCGAGCAACCTCCCCATCTAGCGTTCCGAGTGACATTTCTACTCGTCTTCCCTGAGCTCTTAACGACAGACACTGATGAATGACTTGCTTGTCATTTGAGCCAAAAACCAAAATTTCGGCTCCCTCTACCGCCGGAAGCGGGAATTGTTCTAACAAGTTCCCAAGGTGAATGGCAAAACCAGTTGCTGGTTGTGGAACACCAAAATCAGCGTATAATGCATCATAACGTCCTCCCTCGACCACCGGAAAGCCCATTCCTGGAACATATCCTTCAAAAACCGCCCCAGTATAATACGAAAAGCCGCGGAGTATTCCTAAGTCTAACGACACATTAGCTTGAACTCCGAAGTCGTATAAATACCGATATATTCGTCTCAAACTTTCGACCGCCTCGCGAACCGCTGGTCGCTCACTCCAACCTAGGACTTCATCGAGAATTTCCTCCCCCCCGTGAAAATGAGGTAAATGAAGTAAAAGCTCCTGAACCCGTCCGGGTAATCCACTTTGCCTGACTAAACTTTCCACACGCACCATATCTTTGCGTGCTAACGCTTCTTCCAGCTTAGCTTGAAGACCCTCATCGACTCCAGCCTCCAACATGAGTCCTGAAAAGATCCCCATATGCCCAAGATTAAACTGATAGCTTTTTAAACCCAATCTTGCAATAGCCTCTACCGCGAGAGCAATCACTTCCGCATCCGCCAATTCTTGGTTAGAACCCACAAGTTCTACTCCGACTTGGCGGAACTCTCTATGCCTAACTGAGGTGTTTCGATAGACATCAGCACCATAACACAAACGAAGTGGGAATTCCCCACTACGCATTCGTGTGCTCACAAGCCGTGCAATTGGTATGGTCAGTTCAGGGCGCATTGCTAGAATATGTCCATTACGATCAAAGAATTTGTATAAAGAATCGTCTTGCTCAAGATCTGGTTGGACGCAAGCGGAAAACTCAAGGGTTGGAGTCAACACTTTCTGATAAGACCACTGACGAAAAAGCGCAAGAATATCTTGCTCTAAGCGCTCCTGCACAATGACTTCTTCCGGTAGTAAATCGCGCATTCCCTCTGGAATACGTTGTCCTAGATTTGTTCGCAGCATTAAAATTCTCCTTCTATAATTGAATCATGTCCCTAAATCGTTTTGCTCCTGCAAACGATTTAATATCAGTTGATACCCATCCGCTCCAAAATTCAAACAACGCTTAACGCGGCTGATCGTCGCAGTACTTACTCCTGTCACATCTCCAATAGCCGTGTAAGTTTCATTCCTCTGCAGCATTTTAGCAACTTCTAGACGTTGGGCCAAAGCTCTTATTTCTGCGATTGTCGCAATATCTTCAAAGAATCGATAACACTCTTCTTTATTTTTTAGCAATAAAACAGCTTCAAATAAGGCATCCGTTAAAGGATTCTGTAAACGCTCATCGCTAGACATAATTTTTCCCCCTTGAAAAGGATTGCTTTCCTCCTTTAATATATTAAAGTGTTCTTTTATTGTCAAGCTTTTTGTTAAATAATATCTCAAAGTTGAGTAAGAAAACTTGGCAGCGCTCATAGACACTGTCTTCGCACGTATTAGCATTCTGTCAAGCGCTGGCCATACCTCGAACATGGCGTTCGTGGTTAGAACTCTTATGATTATTTCTTTAGATCATGCTCCCTATGATCTTTCTTTAGAAATTTAACAGTGACTATAGTGCCTGTCTGATCGGATTCGAAGCCCATGGTTGCATGATGACGTGCAACTATACTCTGGCAGATCGCCAACCCTAATCCAGTCCCTTGCTCCTTGGTTGTTAGGAATGGTGTGCCGATCTTTTCAAAGATTACCGGATCAACCCCCTCTCCCTGGTCGCAAACCCTAAGTATGATATAGTCTTCTAACTTCTGGGTTTGGATTGTTAGAGTTGTACCGACTGGCATCGCTTCAAATCCATTTCTTACTATGTTCAAAAGTAACTGCCTAAGTTCGTTTTTGTTTCCCAAGATGTCTGGGACTTGCTCAAGCTCTAGGATCATTTCTTTGTCTTGATTGAGTGCATCCGCAGCTAAAAGAGGAGAGAGACTCCTTACAATTTCCGAAATATTAGTTAATTCAAAATCAGACGTTTTATCCTTAGCTAAACTTAAAAAATTGGAAATGATTAAATTCGCCCGATCAATTTCTTCAATCATTAAGTCATAGTATTCGTGGTATTGCTTAGTATTGTCCTTAGAAGTAAGCAACTGCAAAAAACCACGTACCGTCGTCAGGGGATTCCTTACCTCGTGGGCGATACCCGCTGCCATTTCCCCCACCATATTAAGCCTTTCCAGACGCGCTAATTCTCTCTCGGAGTCCTTACGCTCAGTTATGTCAATCAGTACTTTGAAGACTAACCTCGACCCATCAGCATCTTTAAAAGGCTGAGCATATATCTCATAAATCCGATTATCAAAAACCACCTCTTTCCATCGTGATTTAGAACCATTAATTACAATTGGGAGTATGCAATCATTGCATGGGGTAGTCAAGCCAACAATAACTTCATAGCAGGGTTTCCCTTCGTATGGGCCAAACTTCGCTCGAAAACTACTGTTAGCAAAACGTATTATATGATTATCCTCTTGAACATAAACTAGACCAGGAAAGCTATCGAATAACGAATATAGACGATAATGCTCCTCCTCTACTGCCTTTTCAATTTTCCTTCGTTCGTCTATGTTGCGGGAAAAAATCGAGATTCCACTTTCCGTCGGATAAATACTTAATTCAAGCCATTGCCCTATTAGTGTTGCGAAAGTCTCAAAGCGTATTGGTTGCTCATCTCGCATCACTTTCAGACAACTGTCATTGATAATCGCCTTATCCCCTTGCTTATAAGTTTGCCAAAAATCAGAGCCTATGAAATTTTCTTTGAGACCATTCGCTTGGAGTGCCTTAACTATGGCCTTATTTGCATAAGTTATGATCCATTGCCGGTTTACTGCTATAAAGCCATCGCTTATACTTTCGATAGTATTAATCATTTGTTGATTTACTCTGGCCAGTTCATTTTCGGCGGCTTCTCTTTGAGTGATCTCACTCCGAAGTTGCTCATTCGTTCGTTCCAGTTCCTCCGTACGTAATCTGACCAATTGCTCTAAGTTTTCCCGATATCGCCTTAATTCATTTTCTTTCCTTTCACTCTCAGAAATGTCCCCTACGAAAACAACTTGTAAGCGCTCAGCCTTGATTGTTACTTCATAAATGTCAAGCTGAACAGGAAAACGACTTCCATCTTTTCTACTGTGAACAGATTTAAAAGAATAATGACCTCCTTCGTGTATTTTCCAAACGATTTCCGGAAGGTCTTTATGCCACTCCGGAAGGAATTCATCATACATTGATTTGCCTATTAACTCATGGATACTATATCCGTGCATGTCCGCAAAAATTGGGTTCATTTTTAGCAATTCCCCGTTTTTGGCATCGGAAACCACCATCCCCCAAGTGCTCTCAGTGAAAATTCGGCCCCAAATTCTGTTATCGTCTCGAACATCCGAAAAAAAAGCAGCTTGAACGAAAGCGACTCGTTGTTCTAATTCGATGATCATTTTGTTTGTAGACATCTTCCTTCCACCCCACTCTTTTCAATAAACTTTGCTAAAACCGTAAACCATTACTATTTTTGTAATATTCAAATGACTTTCTATAATAAATTGGATTATCCTTGATTTAAAATTCAAATAGTTTAGACATAAAATGATACAATACAAAAAAAATAGGAGTATATTAAATAAATACACTCCTATTCCGACACATAACATCTATAATATCCACCATGGAACTTCTCTGCTAGCACAATTCAACAATAATTTCTAAATTCAGGGAGCGGGTAGTACCTTCCACCGCCGCGAAATGCTCCTTACCTACAGCGCAATAGTATTCGTTAAATCACCGATCAAAGCGGGTTCGTTAACCCGATTTTTTGCCCGTCATTGTACTAACTACTAACTTGAAAATAGTAACCCCTGAAAGCTTGACATCTTCAACCATCTTCAGGTCATCCCCATAATGCTGCATGATAATTTGTAGGGCTTTTTGCTTCCCTTCTAAATCCTCGATGAATTCAACCTCGCCGAAACCAATGACGCTCTGATACCGCATCGACCAGTTGCACCCCTGCTCACTAGGAATAACCTGCGTATCAATCTCCACTTCAAAGCAAGCCTTAGGATTTTCTCGAAGAATCATTAGTTTTAGACCTTCTGGTGCAGAATGGAAGTATAGCACCCGATCCGCGTAACCAAAACTCATCGGGATAATGTAGGCCATGCTTTCATAGGATACACCTAATCGACACACCAGAGCCTTCTTCATGATCTCATCCATCGCTTTTTGTTCATTGATTTCCTTATCTTTTCTACGCATATTTTTACCTCTCTTCATTCGTCTTATTATTATTGAGCAACGAAATTGCTTAAAGCTATTGGATAGCTAAGACTTCGCGAAAGTTATTTCAAGTAAAGGCAACGCTCCATACTAGGGATATACGGGGACCATTCATCCTCTGGATGGTTCTCTTTTGCTTGCTCAAAATGAAATAGTTCGGCATCCATAACATCTGCATAGTGGATAACCAAAGCTTCCATTAATTTGGGCTTTTTGGGGGATTGCCATTCATATTTTCCATGGTGACTTGTAAGGATATGCAGTAATTTGGATCGCAACTCACGTGAAAAACTCGGAATTTTGGCAATCTCCTCAGTAAGAAGTTCGATCCCTAAGATAATATGCCCAAGGAGTCGCCCTTCCGTTGTCACTTTAATCCCTCTGGTGTAAGAATACTCCCCCATCTTCCCAATATCATGTAAAAGCGCGCCCGTTATAACTAAATCACAGTTCATTTTGGGGTAATGCCCAGCAATCCCCTCTGCAATCTCAGCCACTCTTACACTATGCTCCCAAAGCCCGCGTAGATAGGCTTGATGAATTTTCATGGCCGCAGGGGCTTGCCGATAGGCTGGACCCCATACCGGGTGAGTTAGAAACTGTTCTAATAGGGCTTTAAGTTGAGGTTGTGTAATCTTATCCGAAAGGGACTTTAAGCGATTTTCCAACTCCTCGGCAGTGACAGGAGAACTTGGTAATAGGTCGGATAAACTTACATCTTCTTTGGGAATTAACCGAATCTTTTCAATCGTAAGATCAAGGGTGCCACGGTATTCAGAAGCGAGCCCTTTGACACGAAAAATATCCTGATTATTTAACCATTCAAGGACTTGTCGGTCATAGTTCCACATTTTTCCTTGAATCATTCCCGAGCAGTCTTGGCACATCAAGGATAGATATGCTCCAGGCTTTTGCCGAAAGGGAACTTCTTTCCATTCATTGACCAGGACAGTTCCCTCAAACCGTTCCCCAGCTTTACAATCTTTCAGCATATAATAAATTCTTCCTTTCATTTTACAGCCTTGTTATAGCATAACAGAGTAGAGAGACATTTTGATGAAATTTCATTTCATTCATTGGCATGGCCATATCCATATTTTGATCGCTCTTGGGAATATTAGATATAAAGAAAATAAATAGGGTGTGTTTAAATATGGAATTAATTAATATGACTGCCAGGATTTTAACAATTATACCCTTAATATTAGTTATAACCTTATACATGGGGAAACGTTCTATAGGGGAGCTTCCTGTTTTAGACTTTTTGGCCATCCTTACTTTAGGTACGATAGCGGGCTCGGATATAGCCGATCCAAGTATTGCTCACATAACCGCTGCAGTAGCAATTATTTTAATTGGTTTATTTCAAAAAATCATAACGACATTAATAATCAAGTATAGAAGATTAGGGCACTTGCTTACCTTTGAGCCCACTATTGTTATTCAAGATGGACAGTTTATTGTGAACAATCTTAAAAGACTTCGTTATTCCATCGATAATATTCTTCAGATGTTGCGGGAAAAAGATGTCTTTGATCTTAGCGATGTACGAATTGGTATTATCGAAGCAAACGGATATTTATCCGTCTTAAAACAGGATAGCAAAGCCTCCGTTACTCTAGAGGATATGAATTTAACTAAAAAAAGCGCTTCTCTCTCGTACCCAGTAATAGTCGATGGGTAGATCTATGAAAATGTATTGTTAAAACTCGAGCTTTCGAGTGATTGGCTCAAGCAGCAATTACTTAACCTTAATATCAAAACTGCCACGGATGTCTTCTTTGCATCCGTCAATACAAAAAAGGAACTCCATGTTTCTCTAAAAAGCTATATGGAAGATAAGCAAAACATTTTTCCTCTTGTAAACTAATGAATGCAAATGAATTGCACGTTCACCAAAGCTCCGGAGCGGCTCGTTTGTTGGCGAAGCTAACGCACATAACCACTGGGATATTCTGAATGTGCGACCAATGTGCGTCTTAACGCTTCGCCGACTGCACTCGACACGCTCCTCCCGCTTAATGGTTCTCTTTGCAATATCATTTCATTCATTGGCCTAGTTACGTCGTAGGTCGGTTTACCGTTAGGTGAACCTTTGTAGTGAGCACGCTAAGCATATTTGCGTAATAAACGCAAACAGCGTCACAACCCCAAACCATTCCCAAACCCCGTCGACCCTAGCTAGAGGAAGTTTCTTAGCTTAGGGAGCACGGAGAGTGGAATTGCGTCAATGAGCGCAGTCGATAAGGCGTGAAGAAACGCATTGGTCGCACATGCAGAAAGCCCAGAGGTTATGCGTTTTAGCCTTAGCGACAAGCGAATAGCAATGAAACGTGTGCGACTGGGCTAATAAACTGACTCCCGATAGTTCCCCAACGTTTCTTGGACTCGCTTAAGAATAAGTTCTCGAAGCTCCATTGGTTCCAGGATTTCTGCTGCAGATCCAAACCCTAAAACCCAGGTTATAAATTCATTGACCCCAATAATGTCATCTTCAAAAAGAATCGCCCCGTCCTCTAACGTGGTTATTTTACTTGATCGATGCGCCACATCTTTATGCACCTTGGCAACCGTTTGCGAACGATTCTGAAAGCGTACTTTAACTCGAATCAAATCTCCGTACTCCATCCCCCAACGCGGTCCAAACCAAGCCTTAAGTGAAAATCCTTCCGGATAAGCAAACGTCTCGCTGGTCTCATGCACTTCCCGGACGTTGTTTAAATGATAAGTTTTGATAATATCCCCCTGCCGAGCGGCTAAATACCAATATCTTAAACGAGAATAGTAGATGATACCAAGTGGGTCTACTGTTATCTTTCGGCTATTAAACGAAATCGTTATACGTCGATTAGTCCGAATAGCATTTTCGATAAGAGGGAATGTTTTTCCCTGAATAGGCTCTAAAGGTGTGAGTTCTCCTTTGATATAGCGATAGGTCTCTTCCTCCCCCAAGTCAAAGCCAGACAGGATCTTTTGTCTTAGCCCTTCTTTCAGAGCATTATCCTCTTGAAGAAAATCAAGTGTATTCAGTACTCCTATCGCTTCACGAACGTTCAGATGAACGGGGGTGTAGCTTTTTTGAGCTGCTGCCATGAACCATTTGACTTCCGGCAGAAACAAACCCTCTTCACATTCATCATTTCCTTCATCATGATCAGTGTACAAAGGAATCGAATTTTCGGTTGAGGAAACTAACACCTTTAGATCCTGTTTCATCGTCCCCCAAGGAACACCACATCCATCGGCTAAAGCACGCCCGCATATCCCTTGAGGGTGAGCTTCAATTAAGGCCATTATTTTCCCCATGCGCTCAATTGAGTCTCTCAAGCTATAATTGTACATCAAAATACCTCACATAAATAAAGTTTAGTTTAAGGGGCTTAAAAAATATTATAACATTATTATCATGACCTATCGCATGTATTGTAGTCGTTAACTTTAGATAATAAGCGAGAAGTACATTCCCTGCAAACTTGAGAACTATTTAAATTTTTTATTAAAAATTAAACATTTGTGTATCAGGCTCGTAACGCGATAGGGATGACATAGGGTATTTTGAGACAAAAAAAATTTTCGTTTGAATGCCAGAAGATAGGAACTGGTCGAAACCGATGAAACGACAAACAATCGAGGAGGTCCTGATCTTCCAAAACCGAAAAAGCCCCAGAGGTGCTGGGGGTGTAAGGCAATGTGCATATGTACTTATGTTGTTCTTAATAATTTCTCCCAGTCATCAGGAAAGCCAAGCATTTTTAAGTTAACACTACTGTGTTCTTCCGTTAACCCTTTTAGTCCGCTAATAAATGATCTCCACTCTGATCGATTTAAGCACAGCATCCCCAGTGCATATAGCACACTGAATATCCGGCTATCATTAAATCTACTCTTTGCCATTTTATCTAACTTTGGCTTAATTTTTAAGGTGCGATCATATAGTCTCCCGTAATGAGCACATATATTTCTTATACCCGAGAAAACATAAAGCCAGTTCTGTACAAAAGGAAAAGCAATACTATAATATTTAGTCGATATAAGCTTCTTATCCTCATTTTTTAGATTAGAAAACATTTTTGAAAGCTGCCCGAACGACATCACTTCAATTGCAACCCATACTGGAAAGTTCCCCCCATACTTATCTATATGGTGTTTTATAAAAAGCTCGTCTTGTCTTCGGCTGATATTCTTTTCAATGAAGCCCAGCATTTCTTTGTGGTACTCTTGCTTTTGAAAATTCGTATCTTCTCTGTAGCCCATTGGTCCGTATTTATGGGCTAGTTCATATGCAATATGAGTTCGAAAAGCTATTTCAATGCCTTCCAGTACTTCTAAAATCATATTTCTTAGTTTTTTATCAAATTCATAAATATAGTATACGTCCTCAAAAGTAACACCATCATAAAATTTATTATCCTCTTTTAGCGTGAGCATATAAGCACTTAAACGATAGTAATTTACTCTTTTCAAAATTTTCTCTGCTTGATAAGCATCAGGTATACACATATTTCTAGCTTTTAGAATGCTCACTTGATCTTGATATGTTGTTGGCTCTTTTACTGGGTATTTCATATTTAACCTCGTAATCAAAAATGTCCCGCCGTGGTACGCATTGTTAAGAGGCGTGGCGGGTTCTATTAATACTATAATACGTTAACAACATTCATATTGTCAATTAAATTTTTTAGACTTTTAGGCCCTTATTTGAAACATCTCTGGCTCTGCTTGGGTTCGATTATGCCCCATTTTGAGTTGATCTGTTACACGCATGCAGCGTCATAAATATAGGTAGTAACCTTGGTGCTTGGTTCGACAAGTGAAGAATTTGATCCCCATGTCGGGAGCGACCAGGGATTTGGTTATCTAAGGACTATACCCAAATGATTTCAATCCACGCTCCCATGTCGGGAGCGACTAACGACTGCGGCCAGGATGCAAGGTGCGTTTATATTTCAATCCACGCTCCCATGTCGGGAGCGACAAACAAACCATTCTTACACGATGCAAAATAGCTTATTTCAATCCACGCTCCCATGTCGGGAGCGACTCACAAAAGCCATATAATTTCAGAAGTACAAAAAGATTTCAATCCACGCTCCCATGTCGGGAGCGACCATAGAAATTTAAAATTTGTTTGCCAAGACAAAGATTTCAATCCACGCTCCCATGTCGGGAGCGACTATAATAGGCATTCAGCCTTAAATAAAGAAAGAAGATTTCAATCCACGCTCCCATGTCGGGAGCGACTTTTGGTTAGTTGGGATTGATTTTAAGATTTTTTATTTCAATCCACGCTCCCATGTCGGGAGCGACGGATAATATTGTCGGAGTTAGATTGTTGAGGATCGATTTCAATCCACGCTCCCATGTCGGGAGCGACCGGACGGTAGTTACTATGACCGTCCTTAAAATCAAATTTCAATCCACGCTCCCATGTCGGGAGCGACATGAACGGGACAGGCAAAAGAGCATTTACTAAGGGATTTCAATCCACGCTCCCATGTCGGGAGCGACCAACCGTATGTTTAAAAACTCAGGCATTGATCCTATTTCAATCCACGCTCCCATGTCGGGAGCGACTAGGTAAGAAAACCTTTGTTACAAGGATGTACAGATTTCAATCCACGCTCCCATGTCGGGAGCGACGATACCTGTAGAGGGTATTTATTTGTAGATTTTAATTTCAATCCACGCTCCCATGTCGGGAGCGACCAACGCTCAAAAAGAAATTCCCAACTGCCCATTTTATTTCAATCCACGCTCCCATGTCGGGAGCGACTAAGACAAATTAAAATGTCTGGATAGTAATGGGATTTCAATCCACGCTCCCATGTCGGGAGCGACGAAGCGTTAGATAGCGTTAAGGTGGCCGCATAAATGATTTCAATCCACGCTCCCATGTCGGGAGCGACATAAGGGGCCTTATCGAGACCGAGATAAAACATAATTTCAATCCACGCTCCCATGTCGGGAGCGACATAAATACATTTCCATTTTCATCCAAGAATTTATATTTCAATCCACGCTCCCATGTCGGGAGCGACCTCTATCAGATAATATAATATTATGATCTAATAACCATTTCAATCCACGCTCCCATGTCGGGAGCGACAAACTTCATATTCATTAACGGATGATGGTACAGGATTTCAATCCACGCTCCCATGTCGGGAGCGACTTCATATTTCATTTAATTTTCCTCCTCTTATTAAATTTCAATCCACGCTCCCATGTCGGGAGCGACACATTCAGCACCTATGGCACGGTCGGACCACGTTGATTTCAATCCACGCTCCCATGTCGGGAGCGACCTTATTTTTTTCATCAATTTTCATACTCCAGTGGGATTTCAATCCACGCTCCCATGTCGGGAGCGACCTACTGAAGCCGTAAAAACTCAATTGACTAATGCATTTCAATCCACGCTCCCATGTCGGGAGCGACCCTAAGGATAATAGCGATGCGAAGGTTTATTATCAATTTCAATCCACGCTCCCATGTCGGGAGCGACCTAAATAATGCGGTCATCCTTAAAATAAACTTGATATTTCAATCCACGCTCCCATGTCGGGAGCGACTCTAATTAAGGAGGTAGCTTAAATGTCAAAAAATATTTCAATCCACGCTCCCATGTCGGGAGCGACATAAATACCGCAAACTCAATAAAACCTTATCAGCAATTTCAATCCACGCTCCCATGTCGGGAGCGACCTAATCTCAAAATAAAACAAGGTCAAGAATACAATTTCAATCCACGCTCCCATGTCGGGAGCGACCAGCGTGTAGCCGCCAACCTATTCCGCAACGAAGAAGATTTCAATCCACGCTCCCATGTCGGGAGCGACTTGCAAAAAAGATGCACGACAGATGGAAACCGGATATTTCAATCCACGCTCCCATGTCGGGAGCGACAAGACACTCAGGAATGGGCAGCTTATGCTCAAGACATTTCAATCCACGCTCCCATGTCGGGAGCGACAATATTCAATATCCCGCGAATCGTTGCTAGATTAATTTCAATCCACGCTCCCATGTCGGGAGCGACCTTTCAACGTAGCGTACGAGGATGCGACCATTACTATTTCAATCCACGCTCCCATGTCGGGAGCGACTCGTAAGGAGCGGGGCGAGAAGGAGAGTTGATGATATTTCAATCCACGCTCCCATGTCGGGAGCGACCAACGTCACCTACTGAGCATATAGCTGGTCAAAGGATTTCAATCCACGCTCCCATGTCGGGAGCGACACATTCAGCACCTATGGCACGGTCGGACCACGTTGATTTCAATCCACGCTCCCATGTCGGGAGCGACTTTTTGTTTCTGCTCCAATGGTAATTTGCTCCCTCATTTCAATCCACGCTCCCATGTCGGGAGCGACCACAGACATTTAACCCCCTCAGTCCTACAATCCCAATTTCAATCCACGCTCCCATGTCGGGAGCGACATTACCCCCTTAATTCAATTTCCCTAACTGTTCAAATTTCAATCCACGCTCCCATGTCGGGAGCGACTTTCGGCAGTTCGTTTTTCACAAACTTCTCCCCAAATTTCAATCCACGCTCCCATGTCGGGAGCGACTATAAAAATATTGAAAGGCAGGTAAAATACATATATTTCAATCCACGCTCCCATGTCGGGAGCGACAATAAAACCTTATATTTTATTCACTACGCAAGAGATTTCAATCCACGCTCCCATGTCGGGAGCGACTTGATGAAAATGTATTTTATTGCGATAATTGCGAAATTTCAATCCACGCTCCCATGTCGGGAGCGACTGGATCTTTTCCACCTTCTGCCATTTTTAAACGGATTTCAATCCACGCTCCCATGTCGGGAGCGACCTGCTCTCTTTAAAATCAAAAATAATTTTAAGGAAATTTCAATCCACGCTCCCATGTCGGGAGCGACCATGATTATATATCATCTCCTTATATGGTATTTTAATTTCAATCCACGCTCCCATGTCGGGAGCGACACTAATACAATCTAACAATAACATAAAATTACCCAATTTCAATCCACGCTCCCATGTCGGGAGCGACTGAAAGGGTAATTTCATCGGATGAAAAGACAAAATTTCAATCCACGCTCCCATGTCGGGAGCGACTATTGTGACCACTGCAACGAGTATTTTAAGAACGAATTTCAATCCACGCTCCCATGTCGGGAGCGACACCTATGGTAACCATCAACCAATACATCTGATAAATTTCAATCCACGCTCCCATGTCGGGAGCGACAACTAGAAAGATACTTGGAGGCGATGCTTAATGGATTTCAATCCACGCTCCCATGTCGGGAGCGACAATAATAGCCCTACATTTGCTATTAACCAGTTTACATTTCAATCCACGCTCCCATGTCGGGAGCGACATCTTTCATAGCTGATAAATCGATATTTAATTTAATTTCAATCCACGCTCCCATGTCGGGAGCGACCAGCCGGGAAAGTGGTAATATGTAACTTTCCAATATTTCAATCCACGCTCCCATGTCGGGAGCGACCAATAATACCCCTACATTTGCTATTAACCAGTTTACATTTCAATCCACGCTCCCATGTCGGGAGCGACGTAACAGATTATGATCACCCTTTCGATAACTATATTTCAATCCACGCTCCCATGTCGGGAGCGACTATAATTTGCATTAGTTTCTAATATTTCGAAGTCAATTTCAATCCACGCTCCCATGTCGGGAGCGACTCAAGTGCCTTAAAGGATACAAACGGCTTGCCGTTATTTCAATCCACGCTCCCATGTCGGGAGCGACGCCATACCCAATACGACATAGATTAGAGGCATAAATATTTCAATCCACGCTCCCATGTCGGGAGCGACCATATCATCAGCACTTACTCTTCGTCCACAATCTATTTCAATCCACGCTCCCATGTCGGGAGCGACACCTTCATACGCGTTAACACCATCAATTAGTACATATTTCAATCCACGCTCCCATGTCGGGAGCGACCAAAAGCTTTTGAAGCTTTCATTGCACGATTTAAAATTTCAATCCACGCTCCCATGTCGGGAGCGACGTTTCACCATATATGTATATATTGGTGAGTTCTCTATTTCAATCCACGCTCCCATGTCGGGAGCGACGGTCGATAGGCAAATAAGGGGACTCATTGAAACCATTTCAATCCACGCTCCCATGTCGGGAGCGACTAGTCAGTGCTATTGTATACCCTTCACTAGCACCAATTTCAATCCACGCTCCCATGTCGGGAGCGACTAATAATTCCTGAATAAAGTATAAGCAATAGCCTAATTTCAATCCACGCTCCCATGTCGGGAGCGACTAAATTCTATCAAAACGCTTCTGCAAGTGTTAAGATTTCAATCCACGCTCCCATGTCGGGAGCGACCTTGCGCGAAAAGTCTCTTGGATTAAACATAATCATTTCAATCCACGCTCCCATGTCGGGAGCGACCCGTGACTATTTTCATTGCTTCGACAATATATCCATTTCAATCCACGCTCCCATGTCGGGAGCGACTGTTGCCGACACAGCAGTAGTAACCGGTATAACGGATTTCAATCCACGCTCCCATGTCGGGAGCGACAAAAAGGAGATGCAGCACAATGACCAAAGCACAAAATTTCAATCCACGCTCCCATGTCGGGAGCGACCTGTTTAACACCTAACTATATAAGAGTGCAGGACTATTTCAATCCACGCTCCCATGTCGGGAGCGACCATTGTCAACATTGCAATTCTGACCGTACTCGCAAATTTCAATCCACGCTCCCATGTCGGGAGCGACTTAATATCAGATACATATTTAAAGGAGGTTTTTTTATTTCAATCCACGCTCCCATGTCGGGAGCGACTCAAGTGCCTTAAAGGATACAAACGGCTTGCCGTTATTTCAATCCACGCTCCCATGTCGGGAGCGACACTCTGAAAAAACAAATATCATTACAAGAATAAAATTTCAATCCACGCTCCCATGTCGGGAGCGACCATGCTTAGCATTTAAGACTGCAATGATATCATAATTTCAATCCACGCTCCCATGTCGGGAGCGACTTCGGTAACGCCAGCAATAGATACGATAATACAAATTTCAATCCACGCTCCCATGTCGGGAGCGACGAAGGACTTAAAATTACAGACATTGAAACAATAAAATTTCAATCCACGCTCCCATGTCGGGAGCGACATGGGCATTTCTTGCGCTAGATAAGACAAAAAAAAATTTCAATCCACGCTCCCATGTCGGGAGCGACCAAAAAATGGAATATGGAAATAGTATTTCGTTAAATTTCAATCCACGCTCCCATGTCGGGAGCGACATCCTCTTGGGTCCTGGGTCCGATTCATCAAGGGGATTTCAATCCACGCTCCCATGTCGGGAGCGACATTGTATTGCCATTATCATAAATAGTCATTAATTCGATTTCAATCCACGCTCCCATGTCGGGAGCGACGATATATTATTCGTTAGTATTGTCTATTGTATTAATTTCAATCCACGCTCCCATGTCGGGAGCGACTTGTCAAAGATAAAGATTTGAACTATGAAAGTGTTATTTCAATCCACGCTCCCATGTCGGGAGCGACGCAAGCGTAATAAAACAGTACTGCTAATCAATCCTATTTCAATCCACGCTCCCATGTCGGGAGCGACTTTGATACCTCTATGGGGTATTTTTGTGTAGATTTTAATTTCAATCCACGCTCCCATGTCGGGAGCGACAATATCCAAATGCAAACACATTCCCAATATACTAGATTTCAATCCACGCTCCCATGTCGGGAGCGACTTCTGAATGTGGCGTAGATCACAAAACGGTCGATTTCAATCCACGCTCCCATGTCGGGAGCGACTACAGATATAGTTCTAAGCAAAACAAAGCCCTCAATTTCAATCCACGCTCCCATGTCGGGAGCGACGCAACATTTGAACTACCACCCAACATGAGTGAAGAAATTTCAATCCACGCTCCCATGTCGGGAGCGACCTTATCATTAAAGTAAAAAATAAAAATATGGAGGCATTTCAATCCACGCTCCCATGTCGGGAGCGACGAGAGGGGATATTATAAAAGGAGTTGTCTTGCAATATTTCAATCCACGCTCCCATGTCGGGAGCGACATATAACCATATTTTTTGAGTTCTGCTTGTAATTCTATTTCAATCCACGCTCCCATGTCGGGAGCGACGAGCCATGACTTTTTCTTCTTCTTCATAGTTATTATTTCAATCCACGCTCCCATGTCGGGAGCGACCGTTAACGCCATCAATAAGTACGTGATAGCTACCAATTTCAATCCACGCTCCCATGTCGGGAGCGACGTAATATTTTGCTTAAGTATGTTAATGGCAACTAATTTCAATCCACGCTCCCATGTCGGGAGCGACTGCAAAAACTAACCAAAATCCATTCAATTTGCAAGATTTTTGTTAGTTTTTTACATTTTTATTACGAATCACATCACTCCTATAATATATTTTACTTTTCACAGTGCGTTTTCACTAAATTTACGGTGCGAAAGCTCCGGTAATTTCGTGTTAACTATACATTCGCACTATACTATAAGAGTGCCCTCAACATCAAAAGACCCTTTTGCACCTATATGCTCGACCTTACTTTTGTAATTATTTCCTAAAAAATAAAACCGTAGGCTATCAGTATCTTTATTAATAATTTGCTCAAGTTTATGCTGGACCTCACGGAATTTAGCTGCATCGAGTACACATTCAAATACAGAATTCTGAACACGTTGACCATAATTCACACATTGCTTCGCAACTTGGCGCAAACGTTTTCTTCCAATCGGGGTTTGTGTATTTACGTCATAGGTGATAAGTACTAACATTAAATCTCACCTACTTCCACATAAAAGTCGGATATCCGTCCAAATCGCCTCGAATAAACCTAGCAAGCAACATTGCTTGAGCATAGGGCACAAGTCCCCATTCTAATTTTTCTTGTAAAAACGGATGTGTAATTATCTCCTGTTTCTTGCTTTGCCAAGCTTTTAGAATATCTTTTCTTGTCTCATCATCCATGTTAACTGCGCCATTTTCCTTTTGGGTAAACCCGTCTGCATTAATTTCTCTTTTATTGATTAAGGAAATAACAAACCGATCAGCATAAACCGCACGTAATTCCTCCATCATATCAAGCGCAAGCGAAACCCTCCCAGGTCTATCACGATGTAAAAATCCAACATAAGGATCAAGTCCAACCGTTTCTAGTGCCGCGGCAACATCATGCGCCAAAAGTGTATAGACAAAGGATAACATGGCGTTGACATTGTCAAGAGGGGGACGTTTATTCCGAGAGCGAAAATAAAAGTGTTCTTTTTGTTGAAGAATCAGGTCGTCAAATACCCTGAAATATTGCGCAGCAGCCTCACCTTCAAACCCTCGAAGTTGTTCTAAATCTTGACTGCTTTCAACTAATTTTAAAGAATTTACAAGTGTTTTACAAACTCCTTTTAGTTTGTCCACATCCAGTCTTGCTGCGTAATCCCGAGTTGCACGCTCAACCACCCACCGGGCATTATAGATCTTGCCCGTTATGAAACTTTTAGCAATTTTATTGCTCTCGACTACATCATCAGAAAGTCTATATTGGGTCTTTCTTAAAGTAACATTGCCTTTAACCTCGCCGACTACCCTCCCAAGGAATTTTCCACTTTGTTTCATAAAACTTAAGGCAATATTACGTTTTGCGCATGCGCCCATTAAGGCTGGGCTTGCACCAGTATATCCAAAGGCAACAATGCCCTCCAGATTATGCAATGGAATTCTTAAGATTTCCGCTTCATCCTTCAAAATCACAATATTTTCTCCATCAAGTGATAAATAAGTATTCGGAGAAGTTACATAGAGTGTATTTAATAGTTTTCTCATTCATCAACCTCAATCTGCATAATATTTTTCTTCATATAATCAATAGCTGATGGATTCTTACATAACCTTGGCATACACAGTTCACTGAGTGAACATGCTTTGCAACTTTTAGATATTTTTACTTTAGGGGTATATCTCCTATCATATAATTCATGCATTTCTTTACAAATAGATCTCACTTGCCCCCGGATCTCGTCGTCAAGGATAATTTTCAGTCTTCTTTTAGTCTCTCCATAGAATAAAAAAGCTTCGGGAATAGCACACAATAACATTTCCTCAAGACACATAGCTTGTGCACATAGTTGTAACACATCAGAGTTATCATTCTTTGGTTTACCACGTTTATACTCCACAGGAACTGGCTTATAAGTTCCTTCCCTACCAAATATATTTACTCCATCTGAAGCCTTATGTAGTTCAACAACGTCGCAAGTTCCGGTTATTCCTAACGAACGTGAAAAGATTCCCATACCCCGAGAAACAATCAAATCCCCACGTTTTTCTTTAATGGAGTTATCATGGGTCTTCTCATGAAGAATTTCACCCTCAATTGTGCGTAGATTTTCCTGCCATTGCTGTTCAATGTGTATTAAGGCCCACTGACGTTTGCAAAATACAAAATGCTGTATCCCAGACAGTAGTAGAAAATCTTCCTCTTGATATTCCATCTTTAAATTCCATCACATATTTCTGGGGACAATCCGTCCAATGTTTCATGAGAAATTGTATAATCATCAATACTTTTGGGTATTTCAACACTTGGCACAACCCGCAAGCTTCTGTGTACCTTCGCGGAAGAATATTGACCCATCTGCGAATTATGTTTCCACCAATACAACTTACAAACCTCCATGCTACCATCAGGACGAGCAGAGGAGCAATCATTCTCAAAAAGGGTAATCAACGTCTTTTTAATAAGTTCACTATCCTCCTGACTAAAACCTGTCTTTGTGGCAAGTTGTGTATTAATGCTTCCGTAGATTACATAAACACCAAACTCGACCCTATGTTTCATACCCATTGTGTCAGGACTTTTCTTATCAGGGTCTTTCCCCGTTTCACCGTTAACACTTTTTGTAATTTGCATACTTGATATTTCAATTGGCGAAATACTTACTGCCGAATGAATTGAAACTGGACCTCTTATACCTATTGAAACAGAATTATCCTCCTCTCCCTTCTTAAAGGCAAAAACTTGCCCGAAGCTTCGAACATCAATCCATTTATTACAAGCTATTACTGCATATTGTTCCTTGTCTTTACTTGATTTTTTAAGTTCTGCACAGCCATCAGCCCTATCTTTCAGGCTTCTAAAGCCATCCGTTCGTCTTTCATCCGATTGCACAAATATCTCAAGGCCCATATCCTGCAAGCGATTACGGATTTTTCGTTTGATACAAACATCAGAAATTTCACCAAAACCCTCGTAATTTTCTCTTGGGCGATTTCCATTTAATGGATCTCCATTAGGGTTAGCGTTTTTAACTGAAATAACAACCGCAAAATCGATCTTATTTACAAAATTACTCATGTTCATTCTCCCCTTCATTAATTTTCTCTAATTTCTTTTTTTGGCTTTCTTCGATCCGTTGTTTTTTCTCTTCAATAAAAACTTCCCTTTGACAGTAATATCCTAAAATATAGCTATCCTCTAGTTTCTGTTGGCGCGTAAATTCCTCGTAGGGTAACATAGCGTTAACCTTAGTCATCAGCTCCGTTAAATTTGTAACCTTTGTTCCTAACCTTACCATATAGGGCCTAAGCTTATCTGTAATAATACCCCAGGTCCTATATGGGTGAATTTTAAATTGATGCATTAATCTTTCTGCATTAGTAGCTCTTTTCTCCCCTGCATAATATAATGCCTTTTCTTCAATTTGCTGCGCGATAGCTAAAAGTCTTCCAAAAATATAGCTTCTATTCTTCTGCCTTTCATCGAGGGACATATCCCATTCCTCCCTTAGTTTTCCAGGTTTATCATATCTATATTTCCTAATCAGGGCACAAGTTATCGTTAAGGCTTTCTCCCATTCCCAGTGTTCCATTGAGAGCGGATTTGAAACACGATTCACCGATGAATTAACAAGGTCATAGGGTAATTTAGCACCATCAATAATACAGGGTAATAGTCTCTCAACCGTGGCCTTCTTTAACTTGTCACTTACTTTATCTCCGTAAGCCCCAAATGTTATATCTCTAGGAGAAGGAGAACCAATAAACGTAATATACTTAGATTTCGGTTTTCCCTTCTCGTCAAGCCCATCACTTACTTTTTTATAAGAATGCTTCCAAATACAAGTTCCATGCCAACGTTCAATCCTTTTTAAAAAATCCCAGCCATCGAGCTCACGGTAATAGGTTATCGATAGTCGTCCTATTGTTGCCGCATCCACTCCCATGATTACAATTTCAGCCTTTGTATCTAAATCACACCCATAACCTGCGATAGCCTTGTTCAATCTCTTCGCAAATTCCTTTTCTGTTGAAACCGTTGGGATCTCTTCTTCGCCAAACATACTATCCTGAGTATCATCCATAATTTGTGGCAACACCTGGTTTTCCGTTCCCCAAGCGATGACCACCTGATCTCCATTTTTATAGCCTTGTTTATCAATCAGCCAGCGCAAGGCATTATGCGCCTTTTGCGTCGTTTCATACCCAACTCTCACGACTTGAGTCCTATCCACGAACCGTCCTCGATAAGTAAATCCCTCAGTATCATTTGCAGAAATCAGCTTTGATTTATCACCTGTGTTCCTAACCTTGGCCGGGTGTTTATCGGAACAAGGGATTGCTTGTCCTTTTACATAACACAAATCTACTTCTCGTTGGATGCTTAAATAGTAATTAATATAGCTTTCATAGACCTGCTTATCAAGCCAGATAGCCGAATCTAAATCGCTGTTTTCCACTCGAAATCTTATAAAAGCATCACTTTGATCACTTGCTCCCATCTTCACACCTTTAGAAAGGAGGCCTTTATCGTCACTTGATATAATCTTTTGTCCAATTAAATCTGAAATAAGTGTTTTGGTTTTTAAGTAGCTTAAAACTGCATTAACTTTTCTATTGCAGTAACTAGAATTGCACCAGCTCTCAAGTTGCTCTATGTATTTATTGTAGAATTCTTGGCCATTTTTCTTCTCTACATATCTTATATAATCCCCAGCAACATATTGTAATTTATCACAGAGGGGGTGGGGATAATTGCCATTGCCTCTTGCTGCAGAATCTTCAGTTACAGGAATAATTGTAACAGTCTCGTTTTTGTTCAATGCTCTTGCGCTTAAGAAATTACCATCTCCATTAATAATAATTTCTATCTGAGCATTTTGAGTAGAATGAGCAATAGGGAGAAGTGGCGTTTTCTTCTCATCTGTTCCAGCAACACCTACTTCATTTTTACAATTTTCATAGGTATCATACAGCTTATGAATCCAGCTCAATAATCTCTCCCTCCTTGTTAAACTCTGGATATCTACTAAAATTATTTTCATCAAACACTTTAGGCCTCATGGCTGAAAGTTCGCGTTTAATGGTGCAATCATCTGGTTTCAAAAATTTGATATAGCCATTGTCCATTACCGGTGTCCAAAGCCTTGCTGTAAGTTTGTCCCACCCTGTTTCATCGGGATAATCAAAGCCATGAAACATTAGTCCAAAGGAAAGCGACCCATAACTGTCATAGGCACCCTTTCCTTCACCGAATTTACAGGGTTCTACATATCCTTGGCACTCCCTAGTTCCCAAGAAAATATCCCGTCTACCACCACATTTAATCATTCGTTTAGCGATTAGATAATGCTTGTTCTCATTTCTATCCTGCTCTAAATTGGGACGATTATAGTTCCACTCGAAATGAGCCCTTACTTGATATTCAACATTTACCAGGTATGTATAAATGGATAGGGTGTTCCCTCCATTGAAATTAACGGGACGTATGCCCTGGGATTGAGTTTTAATCAAATTCATCACACGCACTTCATCGAGTATCCATATTAAGGTTGGCTTCCAATATACACCTTCCAATATCCCTTTAAGAGCTTGATAAGTTGGCACTTGATATGAGAATTTTTCTCCTCCGACTCTATTAATGGGATCACTAAAAAGTGCATATCGCCCACTAACTTTGAATTCAACACTATTTTCTTTCTCCAATAAACTCGCCCTCCTCAAGCATTACAAAATCCCATAGGTGCCTTATCAAACGTAACCCCCACATCATCATTATAAAATTCGTCTTTAAGTACGAGTATTGAATTATTTTTTAATCCAATGAATCCTCCCATATATTCTAGTTTCCTTTTATCTGTTTCAAATAAATTAACTGAAAACTGCTGTGCTCTTTTTAAATATTGTTTCAATTCACTCAAACTACAGGCACCGTTAATAAGGGTTATAAGCTCCTTGCCCTCTTTATATGGAACAATGATGCCTGTTGTATTTTCGTCAATGGCCTGAAATTCATTTCCTGCAGTTTTAAAGGCTTGTTTTAACATTAATTTTGATTGGTAACCATTTCGGCTATTAAATTCATTCGCCGCCTCATTATTTCCTGATAATATATCATACAATGATCTATCGCTATTTGGCTTTGACATTGTGTAATTCATTTGGTTTCTTCTCTCGTGGAAATAGTACTTATAGTACCTTTCCATAGTCTTTTGGGAAAGCAAATCATTGTCAAAAAGATTGCGGTTTTCTTCAAAATCACGGAGAACTCTGCTTGTACACTCCTGAGCTATTTTTATATCCACAAGTTTACTCACATTCTCTCCCTCAACATTAACAATATAGACATCGCTACATTCCTTTTCTCCATGTCGGTTGCACCGCCCTGCGGCCTGGGCAATATTATCAAGTCCAGCAAGCGAACGAACAACACACCCAAAGGAGATATTTACGCCAGCTTCTATCAATTGAGTACTAATACAAATAACTCTCTCCTGCCCTAATTTCTCTCTCATCTTCTGTAATACGCTCATTCTATGAGAGGGACACATACTCGTACTTAGATGAAAAATTGTGTACTGTTTTTCTTTAGGCAATTCTTTATTGGCCACTCTTAACTCATTAAAAACTTCTTTAGCTGAATTCTTAGTATTTAAAATCACCAATACGCTTTTCACCTGGTCCATTTTATCCAGAACAAAATCCTTGAGAGAAATTGCACTATACCCTCCAACAAGTATTTTAGGAACCAAATTCACACGTTTAAACTGCTTAAACTTCTCATGAATATCCGAGATAATATTAGGTCTTTCACTTAGCTTTAATGGCATTTCTGTCTTTTCTAAAAGTGGCTGTGTTGCAGTGCAAAGTATTACTGTTGCATTGCAGATATACGCTAGAAAATTAATGGCGCTATTGAATATGTTAATACATTTAATAGGAATTGCCTGAATTTCGTCAAAGATAATCACTGAATTTGCCAGGTTATGAATTCGCCGAGCATCCTGAGTTCCTCCGCTAAATAAAGTATTGAGAAACTGTACCATTGTAGTAAGAATAATAGGGCTATCCCATCGTTCAGTTAAAAGCTTATAGTCTTCTAACTCTTCATCATTATCCTGAGAATAATCAAGAATAAGATTAGAATGATGTTCTAAAATCATATCCTCATGACCCAAAATGTCTTTTATTTCTTTAGCATTCTGGTCAATTATGGTAGTAAATGGAATAATATAGAAGATTCTATCTTTATCAAATTTCTTGGCATGCTCCAACGCATATCGCAAACTGGAAAGTGTTTTTCCCCCACCAGTCGGCACGGAAAGTTGATATATGCCAGGGCTATTTTCCGCAAAGTTCTTACACGCTAAGGAAACCTCGTCCCTAAGCAATTCTATTTTTGTCTCTTTAGGATAGCTTTCTAATTTAGTTTCTAACACATCCGAAAGTTCATTCCATAAAGCCGATTTGTCAATATTCGGCTTTCTTTCTTTCCCCTCCATAAATATGTAGGTATCGTATCTATCTGCATCGATAACACAACTAAAAAGATATTTTTCTAGTACCCCAGCTGCAAATCGTCCAAACTTCCCAGAGCCATCTATCTTGTTAATTTTAATAAACATAGATTTTATCTCTTCTGTTGCTTTATTAAACAGATCCTTAATCTGTGATAATTCTAAACATTTTTCGTTAAAGTAATTCAACGCTTCATCATAAAGAATGTCTTTATCTGGATTCATTCTATCAGTAAATTTATCCATGCCACCAAGGTCTAAACAATCAATAAGTCCCCCATGATGAGAACAAATAGCCAGTGAGATAATTTGGGCTGTGAATTTTTGATATTGATCAGTTGAGTTATAAAAAGCATCATAAATATACTTCGCACCCGCTGTGGAGTGGTTGATCGATCCCTTAAGAGATTTATCATTGGGGTGCTTCGAACAGTAGCGTATGTAAGAATCAAATTTTCTCGTTCCCTTTCCCAGATCATGAAGAATTCCGATTAATTCGCCTGTTGCACCAAGTGAAATTTTCGAACCATATTCCCTAGATAATATACAAACATTATTTAAATGTTTCTTAACACTTTGTTCCATTAAAGTTAAAGGATTAATGTGAGCACAAAGCATATACTCCCTCCTCATGAATGGGATACATAAACCAGAATACAATTGGATTTTAAATTTCAAGAAAAATATGTAGCAATTTTTAACCAATTTAATTACATTATACTCTTAATTTCCCATATTCTTCACAATTTCAAAAAAATATTTCCATATTTTGAGGAGATCATTTCACCCTAGGTAAAAATTAATCCAAACTCTAGTAATAAATTGTCTATAAAATAAAAAAGAATGTTTCAAACCGGTTTTTGGGTTCAAAGACATTCTTTCTTATACAAAAAATCTTATATATTTTAACCTCAGATGCTGCAGTATCTGACTGGAACCTCTTCCCTCACCTCAATAAATCTATTTTAGTTATTTTCGAATATCCCTTTTATTCACCTCCATACATATGTAGGAGTTGTGTAAATTCCTCAATCACCTTAGCCCGCAGAGCCGGAGGCTCGATAACCTCTGCCTCCGCTCCAAACCCACGTAACCAAACCGCCAATTCATCGAGCCCTTCAACCTGATCTTTCATTAAAAGGCCTTCTTTGTCCTCAGTTAAAGTACAGGTTTCTCGTTTATTCAGTTCTGCTCTGACGCGGGTTAACGTTGAGTAATGATCATAAAACCGAATTATTACAGGTACAGGGCATTGATTCCGGTAAACTCCCCAAGAATATCGATACCAGTTTTTTAAATCGAATCCTTCCACCGGGGAAAATGGCTCAGGCAACAGAGTCACATCTAAAATACGATTTACTAAATATGTTTTAATCCTTTGATCCCCTTCATCCTGAGCAATGAGATACCAATTATCAAGGACCCAGTAATATACAATCCCCAAAGGGTTTAGTCTAAGTTGTCGCGCAGGCTCCGCTTCTTTACGGTAGAGGATGTTGACTTTGTTTTTACTCCGAGCTGCATCTTCAAGTTGAAAACAACATTGACTTTGGTGTACATCCTGGGTCGGCGTTCTCCCGTGAACAAACATGGTTTCACGGGAATGGTCCTTTTCTCCGATCCATAGTTTGAGTTTAGCTTCTAGGGATTTCATTTCTTCCGGGATGGGAGCTAGGGCTCGAGCCACCTTAATAGCCTCAAAAAGTAGGGTCTTTTCCCGCTCAGCTAATTGGAGGGGTGGTAATATGTGTTCCGAGCAAACCACATACTCTTCCCCCCGGCGTTTGATGAGGTTCTTCTTCTCTAGGTCTTTGATTGCCCGCTCCAGCGTTTTACTACTGACTTCTTCTTCATCCCGTCGATTAAATCGCGTATATATTTCTTTAAGGGTTAACCCTTGAGGAGTAGACGTCAAATTACGCAAGATTTCCATTTGTCTGAGAGTCGATGCTTTTACAGGCATAACCCCATTCCAACCGCTCAAATGCAGATATAGGGTTCCATGTTCATCCTGCTTAAAATGAAAACCGTTATCCTTCATTTCCTCAAAATCTCTTTCTATGGTGATTTGGGTCACTCCAAGTGTCTTCGCCAAGTTTGAGTAGGTATGTACCCACGGTTCTGTGGCAAGGCTTTTGACCAGTTCACGTTGACGAGTTAACTTATCCAAACTTGTTTACCCCCCATCACTTACCGCCTAACCCACACCGTTTTGGCTATCGCAAGTTCTTGACCCGAATCTTCTAGGAAGATAACATGTCTACACTCCGGTTGTAGTTGATCAAAGCCCTCTATCTGGCATTTCGAGCGGATGCTCAATCCGTACGATGTCTCCTTCTTATATTGGACTTCTAAGGAGGCAAGCTGATTGTTCTGAAAGATGTCCTCAGGAACGACTTCGAGCATCCACTGAAGATAGTTCGCATTATTGACATGCCCATTGGTATCAATATCACTACGTCTGACTGAGAATTCCTGTTCACCCTCCCCCGCTCCTGCCCCAATAGTTTGGAGCGGATCAAAGGGGTCGTCAATCGCTCGCAAGGGATCTAGTCCATAGACTTCTGCGAACTCCGTGCGAATTCTAGAGGGTCGTTTCGTGGCAATATTATAAAATATCCACAAAGAGGTGGCCCTGCCGATAATCTCCTGAGTCATATTCTTGATCAGGAATTCGCGCCTTCCATAAAACCGCTCAAAGCTGGAGGGCCACGTTTCTATGATGACCTTTTCCCCGAGTTTTGGATACCGATCCATCTGGAGATGCCAACGATTTAAAAGCCAAGCAAGCTCTTCAGCTTTTAGCTGAGCGAGCCCATAACCTACTGACTCAGAATGAGCAATCGCGGCATCCTCTAAATAATAAAGCAGGGTCAGGGCCGTGGCCTGCTCCTCAGGGTTGACTTCATGATAATGGACCACAAACTCCATTCTGAATTTTTGATTTTGCATGGTTTTATTACCCACTCCATTGCTATTAGTGTCATCGGATACTTATTTTTTTTGTGATCTGAACTGTGTTTCATATAACTGTTTATAGAGCCCTTCTTTTTTGATCAATTCCTCATGTTTCCCAATTTCTTCAACAATCCCATTTTCGATAACCAGAATTTGATCAGAGGCGAGAACTGTCGATAATCTATGCGCAATAACAAAGCTAGTTCGATTGCTTAACAAGGGCACCATTGCCTTTTGTATATACTCCTCAGATACAGAATCAAGAGAGGACGTTGCTTCATCAAGAATAATTATTCTTGGGTTTTTTAAGATTACCCGAGCAATAGAAACCCTTTGTTTTTCTCCACCGGATAACTTTATCCCTCTATTTCCCACTAATGTTTTATATTTTTGCGGCAGAGTCATTATGAAATCATGAATATAGGCAGCCTTACACGCCCTGATGATCTCTTCTTCTGTGGCATCACTTTTTCCATATCTTAAATTTTCTTCGATGGTATCATTAAAAAGGTACGGTTCCTGCATCACAATGCCAATCTGCTTGCGCAGTGACTCCAAGCTGACATTTCGGATATCCATATCATCTATTTTTATGCTCCCATCGATCACATCGTATAAGCGGGGGATTAAATTTGTGATAGTGGTTTTCCCAGCCCCACTGGGCCCGACCAAGGCAACCATAGTTCCGGGATCTACTGAAAAGCTGATATCTTCTAAAACCTTAACTTCACCGTTATAAGAAAAATGAACTTTTTCAAACTCAACCTTACCTTTAATTGGCCCAAAGCTGATCGCATCCAAGTTATCTTCGATCTCTTGTTTCTGATCAAGATAATCAAAGATTCTATTGAATAAAGCCAACGACCTTGTAACATCAATATGGATATTTGAGAGTTGTGAGACGGGTGAATAAAGTCTACCCAATAACGCTACAAAGGCAATGATGCTGCCTATTGATATCTCGCCCTTAATAAACAAAAATCCGCCATAAAAGTAAATCAGCATCGGTCCGATTGCTATAAATGTGGTTATGGTCATCCAAAACCATCTACCTACAACCAACTCTCTGATTTGCAGGTTGACAACCTCTTCGTTCGTATGTTCAAATTTTTCATACTCATCCTGTTCTTTAGTAAATATTTTGGTGAGTATGGCTCCACTAATACTAAAGGTCTCTTGGATAATCTGATTAAGATCACTTATTTTTTCTTGACTCTGAGTTGCAATTTTCCATTTTAGCTTTCCGACTTTCCTCGTAGGGAAAATAAAGATTGGTAAGATTATCATTCCAACAATGGCGAGTTCCCAATTCATAATGACTAAAACTAGTGCGGTGGAGAACAGAACAAAGATACTACTCAAAGCATTTACAACAGTCGAGTTAAAGATATCTTGGATTCCATCTATGTCACTTGTTAGTCTCGTAGTAATCTCGCCAGGTTTGGCAGCGGAATAAAAGTTTAGGGACATGTACTGGAGGTGCGAGTACATTTGATTTTTCATGGTCAACATGATGTGCTTTGAAATCCATATGCTTAAATAGGACTGAGCCACCTGTAATAATCCAAGGATTATAGTAATTCCTATAGAAACGAAAATAAACAGACTTAAGAGCTTTAGATCCTTCTGTGGCAAAGCTTTATCAATAATATTTTTTATCAGGATCGGTGGAACAAGCCCCAGGATAGAAGTTACTATAATACAGCCGATGACTAGAAGCATGCGCGTCCAATAGGGATTATAATAGCTCAATATTCTGGAAAGCATTTTTTTCGTCACCTTGGGCATTTCAATAGCTTCATCTGCAAATCTCAATCTACCAACTCCAGGTTTCATGGTATCAACTCCTCTGACTCTGGCAACTGCTAACCCTCAATAATTATATCATAGTTCAATCAGAGACATCTCACAGAACAATAGTAAACAACCGATTTGTTAACTTATAGGAAGTATAAGCTTGTGGGTAGCAAAAAAATCTTAGTGATTTGCATTCCCTCTCGACACTTACCAAAATCCATTGACAGACAAATTTATCTATGCTAGTCTTTAAATAATAATTTAATGATTAAAGAAACGAGTACACTTTCCTTAGGAAGTAAAAGGGAGTGTTTAAAAGGGAAGTCAGCTTAAATCTGACGCGGTCCCGCCACTGTGATAGGGAGTAGCCTTACAACATGTCACTGGATTAAGGCATATGAAAGAAAATTACGAGTCAAAGATGCAATGGATATTTTGCGTCAGACAAGGAGGTATGTTTACCTCATAGCGGGCTATTAGGTGAACATGCCGACGCAGTATGATACAAAATAGACTTGCATACTGACTTGTAATTTTCTTGAATGTGCCTAATCTGGGAAGACGTAAGACTATAATGAACTAAAGCCAGGAAACCTGCTCGTCTTAGAATTCACCTTGAGCACCCACGACGGATGGGTGGTAGGTAAGGATTTATATGTTCTGTAGACATATTTACGGCCTCCTGCCTTGAGCGCAGGAGGTTGTTTTATTTAAAAAGGTGGTAATACAATGAGCCTACGTAAGTTTAAGAGGATCGGTTTATTGATAACGTACATTATTGCTGTCTATATTTTTTTCCCGGATGATGTCTACGCGATGCATATTATGGAAGGATTCTTGCCCATTAACTGGGCCGCCTTCTGGTGGATTGTTATGATTCCGTTTGTGATCGCTGGGGTACGTTCCATTAAGAAAACAGTTACGCTCCACCCTAGTTTGAAGATGTTGCTCGGTATGGCTGGAGCCTTTGCTTTTGTTTTGTCGGCCTTAAAAATCCCCTCAGTGACTGGGAGCAGTTCCCATCCCACAGGGGTGGGTCTAGGTGCGATTCTGTTCGGGCCAACTGCTATGACTGTATTAGGCATGATCGTCTTGATCTTCCAAGCAGTGCTACTTGCCCATGGCGGAATAACTACCCTCGGAGCAAATACGTTTTCCATGGGGGTTGTGGGCCCTTTTGTCTCCTATGGAATCTATAGGGGTGCCAAGAAACTTGGGGCACCCCTATGGCTCTCAGTTTTCTTGTCCGCTACTGTAGGGAATCTAATGACCTATGTTACTACCTCTATTCAGTTGGGATTAGCCTTTCCCGCGGCAACAGGGGGAGTAATGGCTTCCGTGCTTAAATTTATGAGTATTTTTGCTTTCACACAAGTTCCTTTAGCCATCAGCGAAGGTATCCTTACTGTCATGGTGATTAACGTCCTAAGTGCTTACAGTCAAAAAGAGTTGCAAATTCTAGCGGTATTTACTGGCAAAGAATTACCTACCAGTAAACGGAGGGTAAAAACATGAAACCGATTACTAAGAATGTGCTATTGCTGATTCCGGTAGTTGTACTGGCCTTTGCTCCTCTATATATCGCTCGCACCGCTAATTTCGCCGGTGCTGATACTCAAGCATCTGCAGCAATCAGTACGCTCAATCCCAATTATATACCCTGGTATAAACCCTTTTGGAAACCACCGAGCGGAGAAGTAGAATCTTTCTTGTTTGCCTTACAGGCCGCTATCGGTAGCGGATTTGTCTTTTATTATTTAGGGTATGCCAAGGGTAAACACAGTGCAAGTAAGAAGGATCAGCCGTGATCAATATTGATTCTTATGCCTATAGCAATAATTTAAAAAAAATCCATCCAGGGGAAAAGTCTCTCTTTGCAGTAATTACCATGGTAGTTTGCCTAACCTCTCCTACAGCCATTACCCCACTCATCGTCTTAGCTTTGATATCAGGAGGAATAATCTTGAAAGCAGGTATCCCCGCTCGGATTTTTTTCCGGCTAATGCTTGTTCCTCTGTCTTTTCTCCTGATAAGTGTCTTAACCATTGCCTTTTCAATCTCGACCAATCCGTTAGGATTTTGGATTGCTCGAACTATAAACGGCTTAACAATTGGGATTCGCTACCCCGATCTGATCACAGCTGTTCAACTTTTCTTAAGATCTTTGGGAGCTGTTTCCTGCCTATATTTTTTAGCCCTCACCACGCCCATGACAGAAATCATCACAGTACTCCACAAGTTGAAAGTCCCAGTCGTTATTACGGAATTAATGGTGCTGGTTTATCGGTTCATCTTTGTCTTAATGGAAACAGCTATCACCATCAACCGAGCCCAATCGTCCCGCTTAGGCTATGTATCCCTGAAAATTTCCTATCGATCTCTGAGTCGGCTCTTTTCTGCACTATTAGGGAAAGTCTTTGTGAAATCCCAGGAACTTTACAATGCTATGGCAGCTCGGTGTTACACGGGAGAAATTAAAGTGCTTACCAAGCAGTATCCGGTTAGCCTAAGAAATTACATTCTAATAACTGGGCTCGAACTTCCTTTGATCTTGTTGAATTTGCTTGGGAGGAGATAATTTTGCCAGAGGTTATACTTGAAGCAGTTGATTTGGATTATTCTTATCCTGATGGTACAAATGCTTTACGCAACATAAATTTACAAGTTAAAAAAGGAGAAAAACTTACTATTTTGGGATCAAACGGAGCCGGAAAATCCACCTTATTTATGCAATTCAACGGACTTTATCGCCCGATTTCAGGGTGTATCAAGTATCAAGGGCAAGATATTTCTTATAAAAATAAGGCTCTGATCGAATTACGCAAAAAAGTGGGGATCGTCTTTCAAGATCCAGATAGTCAGCTTTTTTCCTCTAGTGTTTATCAAGATATCTCATTTGGTCCTCTTAATCTCGGGCTTTCCGAACGAGAAGTGAGAGCCAGAGTAAAACGAGCCCTGATTGATACGGAAACCACAGATCTTGAAGAAAAGCCCACTCATTTATTAAGTTACGGGCAGAAAAAAAGGGTTTCTATCGCGGGCGTTTTGGCGATGGAACCCGAGGTAATAATCTTTGATGAACCAACGGCTGGTCTTGATCCTCGTCACGCCCGAGAGTTCATGCAGCTATTAAAGAATTTGAGTAAGGATGGTAAAACAATCATAATTTCCACTCATGACGTGGATTTAGCTTATTCCTGGTCGGATCGGTTAGCCATAATGTCGAGTGGCGAGATGATTGCTCATGGAGAACCCGGTGAACTATTTCTGCGTCCTGAACTTATTGAACGTGCTGATTTGGCCCTTCCTTGGCTGTTAGAAATATATTGTAGTTTGGTGGAAAAAGGATGGTTGCAACCCTCTACCCCTTTGCCTAAAACTAAAGCAGATTTGCTTTTGATCATTCCCCTTGTCCCCATGAACATATCGCCTATACCTAAGGACAGCTGATTACAGCTGTCCTTAATTTTTTAAACTATTCAGAAAGCATAAATTGACTGTGTTCGATACCTATCTAATTGCAAATTATACCTTTTTGCAATTATGACAATACCCATATATCTCGAGCTTATGTCCAGTCACGTCGAAATCTATCTTCTTTTTTAAGATTTCTTGAAGTTCTCCCATTGGGCAGTCTTCAATAGAAATCACTTTGTGACAACCAACGCAAAAAAGATGATGTTTATGCTCATGCTGGTTAAGTTCATACCTTGCTTTGCCATCATCCATGGTTGATTTTGTAACTAAGTTTTTAGAAACAAATGTATCCAGAGTTCTATAGACAGTGGACAGATTTATTGAAGCAGTCTTTTCCCTTAAGGATATGTATAGTTCCTCCGCCGTCCTTGGATCTTCAGACTGTTCCAGGAGAAGAAGGATAGCATTTCTGTGCCTTGTACTTTTCATTCCTTCACGTTTTAGGATTTCCGTATAGTTAGTATTTTCTTCCAACAAGATCATTCCTTAATTCGTATAGTTTAGTACTCATTATGTTCATTTTAATCCTTTTGAATATTTTAGCAATGTTTAATCGATAAAACTTGTCGAGCGCTAAACTAAATTGTTTTACCTTCTCAATATTTCACCTCAATTCAGTGATTAAGAAGGAAAGTATTGGTTTACAATTATTAATAATAGAGTATAATTTGATTAAGATAATGCAAATGCAAAGCGTTTGCAAATTGAAATGAGGTAGTGTTTTTTATGAATTCGAAGTCCATTAAACTTTTTTGCCTAGTCTTATTATGCTTATTGGTGATCAGTGGGTGCGGAGCTAACAACGAGTCTAAACCTACAGTAAGTCCAACAAAAAACTCAAGTCCAACGATGACAATAGCTGCTTCATTCTATCCAATGTATATATTCACTTTGAATGTTGCTAAGGATATCCCAAATGTAAAGGTTATCGATATGACTAAGCCTATAACCGGATGCCTTCATGATTATGCAGTTACTCCTGAAGATATGAAGAATCTGGAGGGAGCGCAATTCTTCATTACAAACGGAGCAGGAATGGAATCCTTTATGGATAAGGTTACGAGTCAAATGCCGAATTTAAAAATTGTTGATTCCAGTAAAGGAATACAGTTAATTAAGGGGGAAGGTGATGAAGGAGATAATCCTCATCTATGGGTAAGTATCTCTAATGCCATTACCCAGGTGGGTAATATTGGAGATCAGCTCTCTTCGTTAGACCCTACTAATGCTCCTAAATATAAGGAAAACACTAAGGCATACATTAAAAAGCTGGAAGCAGAAAGATTTAAAATGCATCAAGCCTTGGATGATGTAAAAAACCGTGATATTGTTACTTTCCATGAAGCATTTCCTTATTTTGCGAAAGAATTCAATTTGAACATAGCTGGGATCATTGAACGTGAACCGGGTTCAGCACCCAGTGCCAAAGAATTGGCTGAAACAATTAACAAGGTAAAGAGTCTGAAAGTGAAAGCGCTCTTTGCTGAACCACAATATTCCACAAAAGCCGCAGATACCATTGCGAAAGAGACCGCTGCCAAAATTTATACACTTGACCCCGTCGTGACAGGACCTATGGAAGCAGATGCCTATATTAATATTATGGACAGTAATCTTAAAACATTACAAGAGGCTTTGAAATGAGCATGGATTTGAACATGATGCAACCTAAATGTACTCATAGTGCTCAAGGGACATCCTGTAAGTGTGGACTTTGTTGTACCAAGATTACTAACTTTGGTGTTTCACGTGGCGGCACGGAAATATTACGTGATGTCAATCTCCACATTCACTGTGGGGATTTGACGGCGATTATTGGTCCTAACGGTGCTGGAAAGAGCACTCTGCTTAAGGCTATCTTAGGGGAGATTCCTCATAATGGAGAACTTAAGTTTCTGGATGCTAAAAACGAAGGAACAACGAAACCGACTATGGGTTATGTCCCCCAGAAGCTTGATCTTGATTCAAGTTCTCCAACAAGTGTCCTGGACCTATTTGCTGCTGCCCTCGCGTTGATGCCAATCTGGTTTTCGTATCCCCCAAAAATACGTGATCGTGTCAGGGAAACTCTTGCCCGCACTCAGGCAGAACACTTAATCAATAAACGCTTAGGAACCTTATCCGGAGGGGAGTTACAAAGAGTTTTACTTGCCCTTGCCCTTGATCCGATTCCTCACCTCTTGCTTCTGGATGAACCCGTATCAGGTATTGACCAGAGGGGTTTAGAACTATTTTATCAAACAGTTTCGGTTCTTCGGAAAAACTACGACTTATCCATTCTCTTAGTTTCTCATGACCTAAATCTGGTAGCGGAGTATGCAGATCGTGTAGCCTTTGTCAATAATAAGACGATTGAATGCAGTGGAACTCCACAAGAAGTATTCAGCGCTGAAAAAGTAATCCAAACATTTGGCTTAGATTGGTCGAAACGTTATCAACGGAACGAGAAGGATAGGGTGGAAAATGCATTTATGGTATAGTTTAGTGGACTTTTTGTTGCCTTTTGGATGGCTACAGCATGCCTTTATGAAAAATGCTTTATTGGGAGTTTTATTGGTGACGCCAATTTTCGGCTTATTAGGCACGATGATCGTCAATAACCGAATGGCCTTCTTTTCTGATTCGTTAGGTCATTCTGCCCTAACTGGAATTGCCATTGGGGTTATAATGGGTATCATTAATCCTATTTGGTCAATGCTGTTTTTTTCGATGTTGATTACAAGCGCCATTTTAGTTGTCAAAGAAGCAAACACGGCTTCTACCGATACAATAATTGGGGTGTTTTCTTCAACAGCGGTAGCTCTTGGCATAGTAATACTCTCTCGCAACGGTGGCTTTAACAAATACTCGGTTTATCTAATTGGTGATTTGTTGAGCATTAATCCAACCGATTTGTTGACACTAAGTATTGTCTTTGTACTAGTGATCGCCATATGGGCCGTAATTTTCAATCGACTTCTTCTGGCAAGTATGAACCCTTCTCTGGCACGTAGTCGAGGAATTCATGTTAGACTTTATGAGTATTTATTCGCCATGATAATGGCAGTTATCGTGACAATTTCTATTCAATGGGTAGGAATACTCATTATAAGTTCCCTACTAATTTTACCGGCGGCTTCTTCGCGAAATATTGCCAAGAATATGAGACAATACCATATCTACTCAGTCTTGATTGCTCTGATATCGGGAGTATCGGGATTAATCTTGTCTTACTTTTGGGGCACTGCCACTGGGGCAACTATTGTCCTAATCTCATCAGCTTTTTTTACAGTAACTTTTATAGCGAAGTTGCGACTTAGCTGAAGATTATAAAAAACACTTTAGCACTCACTTTAATTGACATTAAAGTGAGTGCTTTTTCTTTTCCTACAAAAGACAATACAAGGCGAACTATATTTATGTTATTTTATCTTTTTAAGGATAGAACCCTACAAATGATATAAACTACACTACATTATGCTTTATCGATATTAACTACGGAGGAGGACCTTCGATGAATAACACAGATACCCGAAGATTAAAGTCAGTAGCAGTACATCCTGAACTAAGACATACCTTACTAGCAAACCCAACTCATGAATCCCTAAGCAAAATTATCGAATACCAACTCTTTAATCAACCTTGCCAACCTCTCGTCGATAACATCCTGTGTTTATTACCCTATTGGGAACTGCAGGCCTGTGAAGGGAACAAGGTTTTAGGAACTTTGATTCAGTACATAACGCAACAAGCGCCGTGCTTACTAATAAACGACAAGATGATAGAAGCCAACCTTCTACGCATCCGAATTTTAGCCTCAACGCCAGGAATCTTCTCATTTCCACCGCGCGAAATACAAGAGCATCTTGTTCAATCTTTACATATGTCTGACATCTTAGCGGACCTTCCTGAATTTGAAGTAGTGTCCTTTTCCGCGTCAGAAATTACCCCCCTCGCGTTTGACATAACACATTTTCGCCTCGCTCCTCACTGTCGTCGCTATATTCAAAACTTGTTTTACCCTGAACGTCGTGAAGCCATCCTATCAGTTCTGGCTCATATTGCGAAGCTCTATCCATTAATACCGACTTGCCGGAAAGCCTATGCCCTTATGCTTTCCCTTGATAACCCAGATAATTGGAGTAATCATCCTTTTTGCTTACGCCTCATAGCCAATCGCTATTGGAACTACAAATTAATGGAAATATCAGAAACCTAAATGCCTGTCCAACTTATCTAAATCGTAAGACTCCCACTTCTACAAGTGGGAGTGATACACCTTATTCTGCTTCACTCTAAAACCTGCAAACTCACCTTATAATCGTAGATCAACTCGTTGAAATCCTCTGGCGATCCGATATCGCGGATTAGTATTTGTGCTTTTTGTAGCAATCTTTTATGTACTTCTTCCCTACCGATAAGAAAATTGATCATCCGCTTCATGTTTGGGTCGCTTGTCAGCTCTAAGTGCTGTTTATACAGATGGCATGCCCGAGTTTCTGCCTGAATATCCACCTGCAGAATAATGATGGCGTCAACGCTTTGATCAATATAGTTAATCACCCATGGCGCACCTTGAGAATTAACGCAGGTCAGCGGAGGTCCTCCTAATTTTGATATTGCTACTGAAATTATTTCCATATGCCCTAATTCTTCTGCGGCAAATAGCCCTAGTAGTTCTCGAATATAACGATTTGACATATTGGAACGATGATTTAAATACTGTATGGATGATGATAATTCACTATTTCTTCCTGCGTAATGCTCTAATAAAACCTTTGCAAAGATTGGGTCTTGGCGTTCAACATGGATAGGATAGAATAAATGCTTTCGAAAATTAAACACTTTTTTCCCCCCTCTGATAGATTACTCTACCTATATCATATGGAGGAGAATCCCAACTGTCACAAAGTAAGCTTTTAAATAATCTTTCCGGCTTTTCTTTGACAAAAGTAAAGCATCTCATACAACATTTTACAGGTATTTCTGAGAACATACTACAGAAACTAATTATGTCCCAAAACAAATGTAAAAAGGAGATTTAATATGCGAATGAAAAAAGTTGATCCAGGACCATTTAGTTTCCTTCAACCCGGTTGGTTTGCACTCCATACTGTCCTTATAACTGGGGCAACCATGCTGGGTAAAGCTTGGGAAAAAAGAACCTAAAAATATAAACCCTGCTTTAATGAAGCGGGGTTTATATTTTTTATATTTATCATTTTTTTCTTGAGTGCATAAGCACCCTAAGGAAGTCAAGGAAAAAATTGTTAATTTAGTATGTGACTCTCACAAGTCTTTTGGGAATAAGGAAACAAATCCCAACACCCCCCATAATCTAGAATAGGAGAGGGGATTTTACATTGAAGAATAATACAAATTCATCGTTTTCTCTATTGCTTGAGTCGAACCCCTGTGAACCTGTTTCAAATGTAGGTCAGCTTTCTAAAAGCCCTTTAAATTTGGGCATTAGCATTTTTGCCCCTGTTAGTTCGATAGAGGGAAGCTCTTCGTTCTTTTTCTTACAACCATTGTTAACTGGAAAAGTATTTGCTTCCGCATGTGTTCTCATCGCTGCCCAAATTTTCTTGTTTCTTGCCAACCGTTTTTTTGAAACAATACCAATTCCGAAAAGTCCTGTCATATATTCTGAACAAACTGTACGGATGTCACTAACTGATTTACAGAAATTCTTGGCATCGATGTCGAGAGGTACAGTCCAGCCTTCAACCAGCACATCCGCCTCTTCAACCAATCAAACTGTTGAGTCATTAACTCCTGAAACACCGGAGATTCCCATAGTACTTGCTTTAGCCATCTGGGGCGATTTCAATAATAAACCTTATGGTCCGTCAATCTTTCTTCTTTTTCCTATATTTGCGTTTCCAGGCATGCGAGGAGCCTTACCTTTGTTGATATTAGAACTATTAACAATTATTTTTGTCAGGGCGGTCGTACCGCCGGAAACGACTGGTTCCAAACCATTGACTCCCCCGGCTTCAAACAGTAAATTACCATCACAAGAATTTTCGCCGGAGGATTTATTGAATAAATTAAACCAATTTAATAAAAACTCCGAAGCTTTATAGTTCCATTTGCATATCACTATGACTGAAAAAATGCACCTCCCAAAATAGGAAATAAAAGCCACTTAGATCTGTTTGTTGTTAGAACCTTTTTACAACCCTTTTTCTAGATTATCAATTTCTTGCTGGACTTTTTTTAGTTCTTTGCGTATTTTTATTCGCTTGAACCATCCTGTTTCAATTTCCATTAACTCAAGTTCTAATTCCAGCACCTTGGCTTTGAGTTTACTGACATCTGGCCCAGGTATATGGGGTGAAGAATTCATTGATCTCACTCCTTCATTTATCCCACATCATATAAAATTCATAGGAATAAGACAAGTGAATTGTATAGGCGCAGCAGTTTGGCTACCAAAGCACCCTCTATTTATAGGGGTTAAGCCCCTTTACCCCTATATCTCGTCGGAAATGGGCCTTTGGAAAATCGATTTGATTCACGAGAGCATAGGCTTTTTCCCGGGCTTCATGAAGTGTTTTGCCTTCAGCCGTGATCCCTAACACCCGTCCACCGGTACTAATAAGTTGTCCGTCACTGATTCCTGTTCCAGCATGAAAGATAACCGTATCCTGATAATTTTCCGGCAAACGGATAGGAACCCCCTTTGTGTAGGCTAACGGATAACCCATAGCCGCCATCACAACACAAACCGCGACGTCCTCTTTCCATTCCAACCGAGTTTCTGACAAACGTCCCTCCGTGCAGGCCCAGAGGATGGGCAAGATGTCTGATTTAAGTCGTTTCATCACTACTTGTGTTTCTGGATCGCCAAACCGGACATTGTATTCAAGAAGTTTCGGGCCTTGCTCCGTAAGCATCAGCCCTAAGAATAGCACACCTTGAAACGGAGTTCCCCGTTCGCGCATCACCTGTAAGGTCGGCGAAACAAGATCACGCATGACGTTAGCTTCAATCTCGGCCGTCCAAATTGGCGGAGGGCTATAGGTTCCCATTCCTCCGGTGTTAAGTCCAAGGTCACCCTCTAGGGCTCGCTTGTGGTCCTGAACTGGAACCATTGGGTACGCCATTTCTCCATCTGAAAAGCAAAGCAAACTGACCTCTTGCCCTTCTAGGAATTCTTCAATGACGAGCTTTTTGCCAGCCGTACCAAAACCACCCTCCATGATTTCGTCGACCGCCTGAAGAGCGGATTCCAGATCCATCGCCACGATGACACCCTTACCCGCAGCTAAACCATCTGCCTTTAAGACGCAGGGAGCTCCGATAGTTCTGACATAATTCTTCGCTTGCTCAGGATCTTCAAACATCTCCCACTTCGCCGTTGGGATCCTAGCGCTTTCCATAATGGTTTTGGCAAAGGATTTGCTTCCCTCCAGCTGGGCTGCAGCTTGGGTTGGTCCGAAAATCCGCAGACCAGCCTCATAAAAGGCATCTACAATCCCTGAACTTAACGGATCCTCCGGACCAACAACGGTTAAATCGATCTTCTCCTTGAGCGCAAACTCCACTAACGCGGAAATATCTTGAGCCTGAATAGCCACATTCCACAACACGGTCCCAGCATTCCCTGGCGCGACAAAGAGACGTTCGAGTTCCGGACTTTGCGCCAATTTCCAAGCCAGCGCATGTTCCCGTCCTCCGTTACCAACGATTAAAACTCGTTTGTTACCCACTATTTCACCTCGTCTTCTCGATAATTGGCTAGCATCATACAACTCCGCATCACGCATCGAGTTTACAACCGTGTAGGGGCACATGAATTGCCTCTACGACGTTTAAATTAGTGCTGAAAATGCCGCCGATGTGTAAAGATCATAATTATATTCAAGCGATTGGCAGCCTCGATGACTGATGTGTCGTGAATAGATCCTCCTGGCTGAACAATCGCCCGAATCCCTGCCTTGGCCGCTGCTTCTATAGAATCAGGGAAAGGAAAGAAAGCGTCGGAGGCCAGATAAGACCCTTTAACTTTTTCTCCCGCTTGTTCGATAGCAAGCTTAACAGACCCTACCCGATTCATTTGACCTGCTCCAACACCCAAGGTTTTTTCATGATCCGTGACCACTATGGCATTCGACTTCACATGCTTAACGACCCGCCAAGCTAAATCAAGGGCTATAAGATCCTCTTTCGTCGGCTTTAGGTCTGTCACTACGTCCCATTCTTCCACTGCCGTTGTCCCGCGATCAACCTCTTGCACAAGATATCCCCCGTCAATACTTCGAAGCGCCCAGCCAGGGTTTGTTTTAGAGGCGTCTCCTCTTCCTACTACAAAGAGCCTAAGGTTTGCTTTAGCACTTAGAATTTCCCGTGCTTCCGGACTAAATTCCGGCGCGATTAGTACCTCGTAGAAACGTTCCTTAAGTGCTTCAGCGCAGACCGTATCAACCACCCGATTAAAAGCGATAATTCCACCATAGGCAGAGGTAGGATCGGCAGCAAAGGCAAGTTCATAAGCCTCTAACGGGGTTTTGCCCAAAGCAACTCCACAGGGGTTGGAGTGTTTGATGATCGCTGCTGCAGTCGAATCAAACTCCCGAACCAGTTTCCAGGCAGCATCCATATCGGCCCAGTTATTGTAAGAAAGCTCTTTTCCTTGAATTTGTTTTCCGCTGGCGAGGGTCCCCCCCCCAGTTTCCGAGTTTACATAAAAGGCTGCCTTTTGCTGTGGGTTTTCTCCATACCGTAACTCTTGTACTTTTTGAGCCGTGAAACGAAGTGTATTTGGGAAACTGTCATTCGGTTCAAGCTGTCCTTCTAAGTATCCGGCAATGAGTCGGTCATATTCTGCCGTATGGGCAAAGGCTTCGGCAGCTAAGCGCTTGCGCATGCCTGCTGAAAGATTTCGCTCGCGCAACTTGCTGATAACCTCTTCATAGGACTCTGGATTAACAACTACAATAACCCGCCCATGATTTTTAGCTGCGGCGCGAACCATTGTTGGTCCACCCACATCAATGTTCTCAATCGCTTCTTCAAAACTCACACCCGGCTTAGCAATCGTTTCCCTGAACGGATAAAGATTCACCACCACTAAGTCGATAAAACGGATTCCGTTTTGCTCCATTTGTTCCAAATGCTCGCGACAATCCCGAGCTAAAATTCCGCCATGGATTAACGGATGGAGTGTCTTCACCCGACCATCCAAAACTTCAGGAAATCCTGTAACCTCACTTACGTATTGTACTGGAATATTGGCTTCATCCAGTGTTTTGTATGTTCCTCCTGTAGAAATCAATTCAAAACCTAACTCCACGAGCTCACGAGCAAAAGTAACTATCCCTGTCTTGTCCGAAACGCTAATTAAGGCTCTTCTCTTCATCCTATACAACCTCCCGCTGCAAAATCTGAATCCGGCGCCCGATCCGCTCAGCCTTTCCTAAGACCATCAGTCGAACGGCCTCCGGATAGAGACGATGCTCCGCCTCTAGAATTCTCTGCGCCAAACTCTCTTCCGTATCCTCTGACAACACTGGTACTGCTTCCTGCAAAATTATCGGTCCGCTGTCTAAACCCTCATCCACCAAATGCACAGTACACCCACTTACCTTGACTCCGTACTCCAGAGCCTGCCGCTGAGCATGCAGCCCAGGAAAGGCTGGAAGCAAGGAGGGATGGATATTCAGGACCGGAAAATTGGCTTGACGAATGAACTGGGGACCTAACACCTTCATATATCCTGCTAGGAGTAAAAGTTCCACCCGATATTCGCGCATCCAGATCAGGATGTCCTCCTCTTGTGCTTGACGATGGGGATAATCACTCACTTGGAATACTCGGGTAGGGATTCCTGCCGCTTGTGACCGTTCAAGTGCACTTGTCCCTGGCTGGTCTGACCCCACACCCACAATCTCTATCGGGAGGCTGCCGTTGCTACAAGCGTCTAATAAGGCTTGTAAGTTGCTCCCACGGCCTGAAGCCAATACTGCGGTCCTCAATATGCCACCCCTTCTCCGTGTACGACATTGCCCATTACAAAGCATTTTTCTCCTAACTCTGCAAGCTTTTGACGGACTTTGACCTCATCTTCTGGGTGAACAATAATCACAAACCCCACGCCCATGTTAAAGGTTCGATACATTTCTGGCCAAGCCACATCTCCCAGACGTTGTAACAAGGTGAAAATGGGAGGATGTTCCCAAGTTGATGTATCAATCCTAACCCCTAGGCCTGGGGGCAAGACACGAGGGATATTGTCCGTTAATCCTCCCCCAGTAATATGGGCCATGCCTAGTATTTCTCCCCCCGGAAGTAAAGGCAAAATGGACTTAACATAAATCCTAGTTGGACGAAGCAAAACTTCCCCGAGTGCTTCACCCAACTCTGTAAACATCTTATCTAAGGGATACTTTTCAAAAATTTTGCGTGCCAAGGAATACCCGTTACTATGAAGTCCACTGGATGCTAAGCCGATAAGCACATCTCCGACCTGTATTTTCGATCCGTCAATCAACTGATTGCGATTCACAACGCCCACTGAGAACCCTGCAATATCATATTCATCTACGGCATAGAAGCCAGGCATTTCAGCCGTCTCCCCCCCGATCAACGCACAACCAGCCATTTCGCACCCTTTAGCGACCCCACCCACCACATCAGCAACACGTCCAGGCTCTACTTTGCCAACGGCCAAATAATCCAGAAAAAACAAAGGTTCTGCGCCCTGAACTAAGATATCATTGACACACATTGCCACAGCATCTTGTCCGATGCTATCATGCTTATTCATTTGGAAAGCGAGGCGTAGCTTAGTTCCCACGCCATCCGTTCCGGATACAAGAACTGGGTCCGGATATTTCCCCAGATCCAGTTTAAAAAGTCCACCAAAACCTCCGAGCCCGCCGAGGACTTCCGGACGAAGTGTCCGAGCGACCGCCGGTTTTATACGCTCCACGACCTCATTGCCTGCTTGAATGTCGACGCCCGCGTCTCGGTAAGAGTATCCCAATTTTTGTTCCTCCTAGCATTGATATATTTCAAAATCGTTTTTACTCCTGTTCAAGTTTGAAACTGGAATAGGATACATTCCGTTAAAACAAGCCAAACAAACGGTATTCGTGCCAAGTGCACGGAGCAAGCCTTCTTGAGAGATATAATGCAGAGAATCTGCCCCTATATACTTCCGAATTCCTTCGACATCCAATTGATTAGCAATCAATTTTTCCCGTTCCGCCGTGTCAATCCCGTAGTAACACGGATAGGATACCGGAGGAGAACTGATTAAAAAATGTACTTCTTTGGCTCCTGCTTTCTTGACCATCTCTACTAACTTGGAGCTAGTGGTCCCTCGTACGATCGAATCATCAATCATCACGACCCGTTTATCTTTTAGGACGCTAGCATTAGCGTTGAGTTTGAGACGAACGCCCACTTCTCTCATTGCCTGAGTCGGTTGAATAAAGGTACGACCGACATAACGGTTTTTAATTAGCCCCTCACCAAAGGGAATTCCCAGTGCCGTGGCATACCCCAAGGCTGATGCCGTCCCGGAGTCTGGGACCGCAATCACAAGATCTGCCACAATCGGACATTCACGGGCAAGTTCTATACCCATCTGGCGCCGGCTCGCCGAGACGTTCAACTTATCGATGGTGCTATCCGGTCGAGCAAAATATATGAATTCAAAAGCACAAGACGAACGGTCGACGATTTTACTGAATCCCTGTCGCGAATGTAACCCCTCTTCATCGATCACCACAATCTCGCCGGGTTCCACGTCCCGCATGAACTCAGCGCCAATCGTATCGAGTGCGCAGCTTTCCGAAGCTAGACAGTATCTGTCTCCCACTCGCCCAATACATAAGGGACGAATACCATGCGGATCTCTGAGTCCAAATAGCTTATCCTCTGCCAAGACCACCAGGGCATACGCTCCTTTTAGATCCATCATGGTCTTAACTAATGCGTCTTCTAAGGAATCCCGGCGATACCGAGTAATCAGGTTGATAATGACTTCGCTATCGATGGTCGTTTGGAAAACAGCCCCATTTTTCCCTAGTTCTTCACGAAGTTCCAAAGCATTGGTCAAGTTTCCATTATGTGCTAAAGCCATCATACCTTTTTGATAGTGTACTACCAAAGGTTGCGCATTACCGAGGAGACTTGACCCAGTAGTGGAGTAACGAACATGCCCAATCGCCATCTTCCCCTTCAAGTGATCCACAACACGGTCGGAAAAGACTTCAGACACTAAGCCCATTCCTTTATGCAAAGAAATACTTCTTCCATTCGAAACCGCAATTCCGGCACTTTCTTGCCCACGATGCTGTAAGGCATAAAGCCCGTAGTAAGTTAAACGGGCAACCTCCTGATCAGGAGCGTAAATTCCAAAGACCCCACATTCCTCTTTAGGTTTGTCCTCTCCAAATTCGAACATTTCCAGCCCCCTATCCCATCCTGACCATCTTAAGTCCTCACTTCAGACCTAACATTTTAAGCTTCCACAATCTTTCATGCAAACCTATGCCAAGGCCTTTTTCACCCGTCGAAAGACTTCTTGATACGCTTCTTCGACTCCTCCGAGATCCCTCCGGAAGCGATCCTTATCTAGCTTATCCCGCGTTTCGATATCCCAGTAACGGCAAGTATCCGGAGAGATCTCATCGCCCAGATAGACTTTACCATCTGAGACCCCAAACTCCAGCTTAAAGTCAATTAAGTCAATTCCTGCTTTGACTAAAATGGTCCGCAAAATCTCGTTAATTTTTAAGCCCATGGCTTGAATTTCTTTAACATTTTCTGCACTTGCCCAGCCCATCGCGGCCACATGAGAGTCATTAACCATCGGGTCTCCGAGTGCATCATCTTTATAATACAGTTCCACGACTGGTTGAGAGAGAACATAGCCCTCTTCCACCCCAAGACGCTTAGCTAAACTTCCAGCTACAATATTGCGAACAACGACCTCGAGGGGTATCATGTCTAAGCGTCGTACAAGCATATCCCGATCGCTTAAAAGCTTCACAAAATGTGTTAGTATGCCCGCCTTTCCAATTTCCTCAAAGAAGAGTGCCGATAACTGGTTATTAACCTCTCCTTTATCCACAATTTGTCCTTTTTTCAGTCCGTTCAACGCAGTCGCATCATCTTTGTAGGCTACCCAGAAATACTCGCTTTGATCGGTATCATAAACTCTCTTTGCTTTTCCCTCATACCGTAATTCTAGCTTTTCCATTTATCTTACCCCTTTCGTTCGTCAGTTTGGGAGGAAGTGTCTTAGCACGTTCGCACACGTTTCATCGCTATTCACTTGACGTTAAGGCTAAAACGCAAAACCTCTGGGCTTTCTGCATGTGAACCGTTGCGTTTCTTAACGCCTTATCGTCTGCGTTCATTGACGCGATTCCACTCTCCGTGCTCCCTAAGCTAAGAAACTTCCTCTGGCTTGGGTCCCACGGGGTTTTGGAACGACCTGAAAATCCCGTGGTGCTGTTTGCATTTTTATACAAATAACGCTTTACATGCTCTACAAACAAGTAGGGACGGTTCTTAACTTTCATGGCTGGTCTTTCTCTAAAAGTATCTGGGTTTAGTATTTCCCCGTTCCATGCCATCCTTGACACATTCACACTGTGGAGGTCCTGTGGTGCTGTTTGCGTTCGTTGACGCAAATACGCTGTGCATGCTCAAGGCTACTTTCTCGAAGCACGGGGACAGTTCTGGTCTTCATAGAAGCTACTAGTCAGGCTTCGATCTGTGCAAGAAATGCGGGTAACCGGCTTCCGTTCCTTCCACGTCGTAGCCAAGCCAGGGAATGAAATTTAATTGCAAAGAGAACCATTAAGCGGGAGGAGCGTGCGAGTGCAGTTGGTGAAGCGTGAAGACGCACATTTGGCTTGTCCAAGGATGGACTGATGCCGCGGTGCCAAGACGATAAGCGGACGAGCTTATCGCCACACTGCGACTCGTTACGCATACTCCTGCAGTGTGGATTGGCATAGAGCGCCGCACCACCGGACTACCCAAGGGTTATGTGCATTAGCTTCACCAACAAGTGAGCCGGTCCGGAGCTTTGGTGAACGTGCAATAAATTTCCGTTCCCCTATTTCCGTTCCCCCGTTCCCTAAACTAGTCCTAACCTCTGGAAAATGTCCGATACGTGCTTAGTATGGTACCCATAATCAAACAAGGCGGCAATTTCTTGCTCGTTTAAGTGTTCCCGAACCCCGGGATCTCTATTGAGTAGACTTTGAAATTGTTCTTTTGTATCCCAGGCCTCCATGGCATTGCGTTGGACCTGAGCATATGCAGTTTCTCGACTGACACCCTTTTCGACTAAGGCTAGCATCACACGTTGGGAAAAAATTAAACCGCATCCCTTATCTATGTTTGCTTTCATTTGCTCCGGAAAAACCTCCAGCCGATCTATTAACTGAGTCATCTTATAGAGCATGTAGTCTAAGGCTATGGTGCTATCCGGTAAGATCATACGTTCCGCAGATGAGTGGGAGATATCTCGCTCATGCCATAAGGCAACGTTTTCTAGGGCTACTTGGGCGTTCGCCCTAATAACTCGGGCCATGCCACAGATGCGTTCTGGTGTAATAGGATTTTTCTTGTGTGGCATCGCCGAGGACCCTTTCTGACCTTTTCCAAAGGCTTCTTCAACCTCATGAACATCAGTTCGCTGAAGGTTGCGAATCTCGGTCGCCATTTTATCGAGGGAACTGGCGATTCCAGCGAGTGTCGCCATATAACACGCATGCCGATCCCGTTGTAGTATTTGAGTCGAGATCAAGGCTGGCACTAATTGAAGTGCTTCGCAAACATGCGCTTCGACTTGAGGATCTACGTTGGCAAAGGTCCCAACGGCACCGGAGATTTTCCCAACCCGTATCTCTTCACGGGCAAAGGCTAGGCGCCTCTTTTGTCGTCTAATTTCGTCATACCATAACGCAAATTTCAAGCCTAAAGTAATCGGTTCAGCATGAATCCCGTGTGTTCGCCCCATCATTATTGTGTCACGGTGTTCTAACGCTCTGCGGCGCAGGACGCCTTCCAACCCCTCCATTTTAGTTAGCAATATATCGGAAGCTTCAACTAATTGTAAGGACAAAGCTGTATCCAAAATATCTGAAGAAGTAAGACCCAGGTGAATGTGTTTAGCTTCGTCTCCTACATTCTCTGCAACATTGGTCAAGAAGGCCAACACATCGTGTTGAGTCACTTCTTCTAGGGCTTGTACCCTTTCCCAGGAAAAAGAAGCCTTCTCTCGGATGACCTCAACAGCCTCTGTCGGGATCTTGCCTAGTTTGGCCCATCCTTCGCAAGCTGCAATTTCAATTTTTAACCATAGTGTTAGGCGATGTTCGTCTGTCCAAATTCCTCCCATTTCAGGAAGCGTATACCGTTCAATCATTGTTAGTCCCCTTTATCCCTCAGATTCCTTTACTTAACCTTAATTGCAGGGCTTCGTCTTTCGCCTCAATATCTTTCAGCATCTGTAATCGATAGTTTTTAACCTTAATACTCAAAGCACTGTCTTGAATGGCTATGATCTGTACCGCAAGCAACGCCGCATTACGTGCCGCACCAATGCCTACGGTTGCAACAGGAATTCCTGGGGGCATTTGTACGATGGAGTAAAGGGCGTCGATTCCTTCCAGGGCACCACTACTCAACGGTACACCGATCACAGGTAAAATCGTTGCTCCAGCTACAACCCCCGGCAAATGGGCCGCTAACCCTGCTGCAGCAATAATCAGCCTTCCGCCTTGGGCTTCAAAAGCTTTCACCCAGTCAACTGTTCTTTCCAAAGTCCTATGGGCGGAAGAAATTTTCACTTCAAAATCAAGTTCAAATTCACGGAGAATTTTCATAGCCTCCTCCATGATTTTAATATCTGAATCACTTCCCATAATGACCCCAATCTGGCTCATCTAATCTTCGCCTCTCTCCCGCTTATCATTACTCTTTTTTTCAATAGAAAAAACCCAAGTCAAGGCAGATTACACCCTTAAATCAGAGTGAAACCTACCCGCCTGGGCTTTTATCCCTTCGGTGTAGTTTGATTTCTCAATCAAACCTGTACCACTCGGACAATACGTTTGCCCTAGGTACACTTTCGCTCATAGTCAGACAATTTACGGTAGCCTGGTAGAAACTAGCGGACCATATCACCGCGGTTATATGAACTCCTTATGAAAATTAATATGTTTATTTTACTAGAAGGTGTTATGAAGGTCAATAGAAAATCGAACATTAATATATAATTCAATAAAAATGTTCGAAGAATCATTAAGTTAAAAGATACTCTCGAATGTGGGAAAGTAAAGAACTATTTTGAATCTAAAAAACTCTAATGTTTCTGAAAAAGTTAGCTGCTTTCGTTCACCCTCACGCATACGATTAAAGAGAATTTCAAACTTATACGCTCTTATCCTTTCCGCTACAACTAATTTTTATAACTTTCATTCACTTTCGAGACTACCGCTTCTATTGTGAGATCGAAGTGTTCCAGAACATCGCTGCAATTCTATTAACGCCTCTACATTATAATTCAAACCCGATGATCGTAACATCATCCCGCTGCTGTTCCTGACCCATGTATCGATCAAGTTCCTTTTCATACCATCCACCCTGTTCGATTATAGATAGCGATGTGGTATTGGAGATGATTTCTCTAAACTTTCTTCTGCCGAAAGAATAATTGTTTGAACCTCCGTTTTGATCAACATAACCGTCTGTCGTAATATATATTCGATCACCCTGTTTAACACTCACTTCCACATCAACAAAATCATCTAAAAATACCGATTTTATATAACCGATTCCACTCTTGTAGCCGTCATATGTGGTAACCTTTCCTTCAGTTAACATATACATAGTAATCCTTGCGCTGGCAAAATATAGTTTTCCTTTAACATAGCAGCATATCGCGGCATCCAAACCATCATCCGTTGCTTGGTCGCCCTTGTCTTTATTAAGCGCCTCTTTCAACTGTCTGTTAAGTTCCTTAATTATTGATGCAGGACCTAAAATATTGCCCTTTGTCAGAATATTGCTAAGGATTGAGTTCACAGTCATAGTCATTAACGCACCTGGTACGCCATGTCCTGTACAATCACCGACCACGAGAATAAATCCTTGCTCAGTCTCCCTCAGCCAGTAAAAATCACCGCCTACAATATCCCGAGGTCTCCATAGGACAAAGTTATCGGCAAAGACCCTTTTTAAAACATCAGCCGTTGGTAGAATGGACTCCTGTATAGTTTTTGCATATTGTATACTCTCCATTATTTTTATGTTCTTGTCCTTGATTTCTGCAATCCTTTCCTCGATTTCCTGCTCAAGCTCGAGATTCAGCTGAACCGCTTTCTTATACGGATTAGCAATTCTGGATGAAACGAGGTAAAAAACAACTAGTAAAAAAACAAGGACAACTACAATTGTCACCAACGTACTAATCATGATTGAATTAAGCAACCCTAATGTCTCTGACCTGCTGATCTGGAATACCAATACCCAGTCGCATGATTTAAGTTTCTGAAAAACCAAATCAGCCTGTCCATTCTTATCTGTATAACTGATGACCACTGGCTTATCATTACTTCGAGCGGTATTCTTCATAATGTTGTCGTACACATCCGTGGGCAAATGATCAGTGAGCCTACCTCCACTCTGTTCAACGTCCTCAGAGATGCTGATCTTCCCTTGAGTATCAACCAGCCATAAATTGCTTTGGTTACCAATTTTATAATTACTGAATTCATTGGATATGTCTTGAAGATCGACGCCAACCCCAGCGACACCCGCTGGATTGTTACTATCACCCATGAGAGTATTGATCCACAAGTTTGTTTGGTTTAATTCTTTGTTATGGTCGATATTAAGCGTTATTTTTTTGGCTGCGGATATTGCATCAAAAAACCAGCGATCAGCTGAGTCATCCTTTGACATAGTGTCTGTCAATAGGTTAGAATTCGTCCAATAATGTCCCGTATTAATATTGGTGAAAAATACTGTGTAGTTGAGGGTTTTGGCTATACCTGTCATCTGTTTGATAAACATCGCCTTATACTGTTGGTCAACTTCCCCCTCGTTGAACCATTTGATGATTTCTGGGCTATCCGCAATAATCAATGAGGTTTCCTTTGCTTTTTCAATTCTACCATCAATCTGTGCGGATATAGACTTTAGAATATAGACGATATCTTGTTTTTGAAGTTTTTCAATCATCGCATTTTTCACAATGGCGTAACTTGAAATTCCAGTTACCGATAAAGCTATTATAATGATAAAACAAGCAAAGATTATGACATTCATCGTACCTTTATTTATAATTTTTTCATACTTACCCAGTGCCGACCTTTTCATAGTCTTGCCTTAGTCCCCTTTATATGCGTGTTACTTGCATTCTCGTTTACTTTGCACAATTCGCCAAACTCTAATATATTCCTTCCTTCAAGGATATAAATATGAAGTTTCTTAAAGCAAATCTGTTCCCCTGACACTATGATGGTTTATCCGACATAAAAACCACCGCGCTTCAAAACGAAAGTGCGGTGGTCTGTCCTTTGGTTAGGAATTTAAGCGATCCTTATAGTGATCAAGGACGCTTACTTTTACGCCCTAGATAGAGACGGTCTGGGTCGACAAGTGTGCGTAAAATGTTTATTTCCTTGATCGTCGGACTTGGCATTTCACGAGCATTATTAATCACTAAAGGCCAGCCTGTATTTTCTAGCACAAATTGCGGGTCAACTCCGGGGTAGTATTGTTCAAGTTCCAGGATTCCACTCTCGGGATTGGGTCTTAGAATCCCTAAATCACTTATGACAACCATCTCCCCTCCCCGAAAAATACCGTAGTCCAAACGCCCTTCTCCTTTTGGTCCACGTGCCCCGGCAGGGGAAGTCAAATATTCAACCTTTTCAGGAAAGCGACGTTTTTCATGAACCATCATCACAATCACCTTATCGG
>Ga0209347_1000722_pt1 | contig 71623 bp, 70 predicted proteins | sample AutmiccommuBRH23_FD_187382 | JGI IMG/M metagenome (GOLD analysis project Ga0209347, IMG submission 187382) | Deep subsurface microbial communities from Mt. Terri, Switzerland - Autotrophic microbial communities BRH/23 (SPAdes) (version 2) | ecosystem: Environmental > Aquatic > Deep subsurface >... | reverse complement strand
ACCGAATGGCTCCCACCACCAGCACTCGACCGAGGCCAGCGACGGATCAACAACTACCACCACCCCCAGAGATACCTACTCCCCGAAGACGACCAAGGACCATGACCCGCGTTGCTTGACAGCTTGATTCAGTCGACCAAATCGACACGCACGGTGAGCAGGTTCGTGCCGAACGTGCGGACGCCGAAGTTGTTGTACCCGGGCAGGGTCTTCATCCGCGCCCGGGGGTCGTCGTCGGGCAGCAGATGCGCCGTGCCTCGATGCCAGCGACCGTTCAACCTCACCCGCACATCGGGATTCGCCTTGATGTTGCGCACGTACTGCGAATTCTCGCCGAACTCCGAGACGAACCAGAACTCGTCACCGATCCGGCGGCCGCCCAGCGGGGTGCGTCGGGGTTCGCCGGATTTTCGGCCGGTCGTCTCGAGCAGCGTCTGGAAGGGCATGCGCCGCATCACCTGGTTGGCGAAGTTCTTCTGGACGAACTTGGTGACGCGGTCACGGATGGTCTCGGCCATGCGGGTTCCTTCCTGAGTTATCGGCTCACACCATCGCGGTGCGTGGGATCGCCATCCCCATTGTCAGCGTCCCGGCGAGTTCGCGGCTGGTGTCGTAGTCGAACACCACATGAACGGCGATGACGTCGACGTCGCGTTTGATGCGCTGCAGCGGGTTGTCCAGGAAGTGTGCGCTCGCCCCCGACGCCCCGAGCAGATCGCCGATCACGGCGCGCGACTCGTGCACGATGTGCGCCGCGGCGAGCCTCGCCTGGCCGCGCACCGCGCGCGCGACCGGATCGCCCGTGGCGACGATCGACTCGATCTCGCCCACGGTGTCGGCCAGCAGCCCGCGTAGCGACCGTAGCCGCACCAGCGCCTGCCCGAGATGCACGGAGGCCACCGGCTTGTCCTTCTGCATCACGCCTTCGTAGGCCAGGAACCGCTGCGAAAGCCGCTCCGTATAGATGTCCGCGGCGCGCTCGGCGCTACCCAGAGCGGGCATCGCGGCCAACAGCGCCAGCGCGGGCACCATCGGCCAGCGATAGGTGTCGGCATCGTGCAGCGCCGCGCCCGGTGCGATGCCCTTATAGATGTCGGACACGGCCACAAGACGATGGGCCGGCACGAAGGCGTCGTCGATCACGACGTCGTTGGAGCCGGTCGCGCGCATGCCGTCGGTGTGCCACACATCCTCGATGCGGACGTTTTCGATCGGCAGCAGCGCCAGCACCGGATAGATCGTGCCGGGGTCGCCCGCCTCGCGCTCGCACAGCGCGCCCACGATGATCCAGTTTCCGTCCTTCACGCCCGTCGCCCAGGATCACCGGCCCGACAGCCGGATGCCCCCGTCGCAGCCGACGCCCCGTCCGGTCGGCGCCAGCGGCGCAGGGGCCAGGAACGGGCGCGTGGCGAACGCCTCGCTCTGCGCCTGCTCGCCGAAGAGAGCGAGCATCCAGTTGTGCAAGCCGTAGAAGCCGAGCGTCCAGGCGCTGGAAGCGCAGCCGTGAGCCATCTGTCGCACCGGGTCGAGGATGGCCGGAAACGGTGCCTGTGTACCGCCGTACCGGGCCGGAACCAACACCTCGACGAACTCGGACGTGACGGGATCGGCCAGCGTCGCCGCCGGGAGTCGGCGCAGCCGCTCCGCCTCGGCCGCGCGCTCGGCCAATCCGGCGACGAAATCCGAGGTGACGATGGGGGTGTCGGCCGAGACCAGAGGCATGGGCCCGACCGTACCATACCTTTAGGTATGGAAGGTGGGTCAGCGGGCGAGCATGAGGTCGAGAAATCGCTGGCGTTGCGCGGCCATCCGGGCCGGTGGTGGCGCATCGGAGAGGTGCAGGAACCCGAGGCCTGCGGCGAAGGTGGCATTCGCTCGCATATCGGCGTCCTCGGCGTCGAAACCGGCATCCAGGAACGCCTCACGGACGGCCTTGAGGACGAGCCGGTCAGCGGCGTGCACGCTCTCGGCGACCGCCGGGTCGGTCCTGGCCCATTCGCGCATCGCACGCTCGAGGGTCCACTGTCGCTCGCCGAGCAGCGACGTCATCATCTGGGCAAGGCGTTCCCGCGGAGGCAGATTGCCCAGGTCGCCGAAGTGGCTGCGGTCCGCGTCGCGCAACTCCGCCCACGCTCCCGCAACGGCGCTGCGGTAGCCGGCCATGTCCTTGAAGTGCCAGTAGAAACTGCCCTTGGTGACGCCGAGGCGGGCGCACAGCCGGTCGATCTTCAGCCCTTCGATGCCGTCGTCGGCGAGAATCGCGTAGCCGACATGGATCCAGTCGTCGACGGAGAGCCTGCCCGAGCCCGTCGCGCGGTTCGCCATGCGCGGAGCCTACTGAACGGGCGCTGAGTGTGACCGCCGTCACTACCTGGGCGCACCCCGGGCGACTGTGGCGGCGAATTCACCCGTAACCCGAGTGCTATACCAGTGTTTTCTGCCGAATCGACCCCGTTACTTCCCGCGTCGTCAAATTCGCTTTTCCTGACGTGTCTGTGCTGTTCGGCGTGGCCGGACTTCAACAAATCCTGGTCACATGTTTTACTGCAACCGCTACAACTGAAGCTTTCTCGGACCACTCCATCGCGAATTTGCGGATTCGGAGTGGAGTGACAGCGCGGTGAAGACAATGCTGTGGTGTCCCACCACCCGAGATGCGCAGGACAATCCGCACCTCGCGGTAATCGAAAGATGGATGGATTGACGGTATGAGACTTCTTGACAGGATTCGTGGGCCCTGGGCGCGTCGCCTCGGCGTCGCGGCCATCGCAACGGCGATGCTGCCCGCGCTGGTGGGCGTCACCGGAGGGTCGGCGACCGCCGGAGCCTTCTCCCGGCCGGGTCTCCCGGTCGAGTACCTGATGGTGCCGTCCGCCGGAATGGGGCGCGACATCAAGGTGCAGTTCCAGAGCGGCGGCCCGAACTCGCCCGCCGTGTACCTGCTCGACGGCCTGCGCGCGCAGGAGGACTTCAACGGCTGGGACATCAACACCCAGGCGTTCGAGTGGTACCTCGATTCCGGCCTGTCGATCGTGATGCCCGTCGGCGGCCAGTCGAGCTTCTACTCCGACTGGTACGCGCCGGCCCGCAACAAGGGCCCGACGGTCACCTACAAGTGGGAGACCTTCCTGACCCAGGAGCTGCCGGCCTTCCTGGCCTCCCAGCGTGAGGTCAAGCCGACCGGCAGCGCAGCGATCGGCCTGTCGATGGCCGGGTCCGCGTCGCTGATCCTGTCGGTGTACCACCCGCAGCAGTTCATCTACGCGGGCTCGATGTCCGGCTTCCTGAACCCCTCCGAGGGCTGGTGGCCGTTCCTGATCAACATCTCCATGGGTGACGCCGGCGGCTTCAAGGCCGACGACATGTGGGGTAAGACCGAAGATCCGAACAGCGCCTGGAAGCGCAACGACCCGATGGTGCAGATCCCGAAGATCGTCGCCAACGGCACCCGTATCTGGATCTACGCCGGTAACGGCCAGCCCAACGAGCTCGGCGGCGGCGACCTGCCCGCCACCTTCCTCGAGGGTCTGACGATCAAGACCAACCGGACGTTCCAGGAGAACTACATCGCCGCGGGCGGCAACAACGGCGTGTTCAACTTCCCGAACAACGGCACGCACAACTGGGCGTACTGGGGCCGGGAGCTGCAGGCCATGAAGCCCGACCTGCAGGCACACCTGATCGGTTAACAGGTACCTGAGGAAAAAGAAGCCCCGGCCGCCACGGCCGGGGCTTCTTCGTCTGCGCCTCCGGTGGTTAGGGTGGCCGTCATGACGGAACTCAACGCGATGGTGGCTCATGAGGACGCCGAGGGCGGTGTCGTGCTACGCCACGAGGTGGTCGACGACTCATTCCTGCCCGAGGGCGACGTGGAGATCCGTGTCGAGTACTCGAGCGTGAACTACAAAGACGCCTTGGCTGTCACGCCGAAAGGTGGCGTGGCGAGGGGTTATCCGTTGATCCCCGGCATCGACGTCGCCGGCACCGTGACCGCGAGCACGTCGTCCGAGTTCGCCGTCGGCGACACGGTGATCGCGCACGGCCAGGACATCGGCACCGGCCGGCACGGAGGTTACGCGCAGATGGCGCGGTACCCTGCCGATTTCCTGGTCAAGCTGACCACCGTGAGCACGGCGGAGGCGGCGGCGATCGGCACCGCCGGCTTCACCGCGGCCATGAGCGTCGACGCGCTGCGCTCGCACGGAATCACCCCGTCCGACGGGCCGGTGTTGGTGACGGGCGCCACGGGAGGCGTCGGCAGCGTCAGCGTCGACCTGCTCGCCGGCCTGGGGTATGAGGTGGTGGCGTCCACCGGAAAGAAGGACGCGCACGATCTGCTGCGGGATCTCGGTGCCTCCAGGGTCATCGACCGGGTGCCGGGCCCCGACGACAAAGTGCGGCCCCTCGGCAAGGCACATTGGGCCGCAGTCGTCGACTGCGTCGGCGGGACCACGTTGGCCTACGCCCTCAGCACGTTGAAATACGCGGGTGTAGCGGCGATTTCGGGCCTCGCCGGGTCTTCGGATCTGCCGGCCACCGTCCTGCCCTTCATCCTGCGTGGCGTGACGCTGGCCGGTATCGACTCGGTGCTGCTGCCCATAGGACGGCGCCGGGAGCTCTGGGCCCGGATCGAATCGGACCTGCGACCGCGTCATCTCGAGCGCATCACCCGGGATGTCCCGGTGCTCGACGTCGCCGACGTCCTCGGCACCATCATCGGTGGCGGCGTCACCGGCCGCACCCGTGTGGTCGTGCACGACGGATTCTGACGCTCCGGTCCATCAACCCCCGATGGGTACGGCAGAGACCCGACAGGGAACCCCGTTGACAACCTGGGTATTGCTCGGAACGTCCACCAGCGCAGCGGGATTGATCAGGTTCGTGTTGACACCTGGGTGCGCGTTGGCTACCTCCAGGGCGGTGCCGTCGACGCCGTGACCCCAGCCGTGGGGCAGCGACACCACCCCGGCCATCATCTCGTCGGTGACTTCCGCGGCCGCGCGGATGGTGCCCTCGGTCGTGGAGATGTCGACCTGCTGGCCGTCCGCCACGCCGAACCGGGAGGCATCGGCGGGATTGATCAGCAGCGTGCAGCGATCCTTGCCGCGCATCAGGCTCGCGACGTTGTGCAGCCAGGAGTTGTTCGATCGGAGAGTAGGTAGCGCGGCGGACCCCGGGTTTAACCCTGGGGGTGAGCGCGTCAACTTCGCACTCGACGTGCCCAACTGTTGCGTGCGGACCGGAGTGTCGGCGGGTTAGATAGCTATGACCTGTCTATTGTTGTCGGTTGTGGGTGTTACGGTGCGGAGGAACGCGAATATCGCGTTCCAGTGCGCGTATCACGTGGTGTGGTGCCCGAAGTATCGGCGCAAGGTGATCGGTGGCCGGATGGAAGTTCGGCTCAAGGAGATCATCGCCGAGGTGATCACCGGGAAGGGGGCATGGTTGATCGAGATGGAGACCATGCCGGATCACGTGCATCTGCTGGTGGAGGTTGATCCGCAGTACGGGGTGCACAAGTTGGTGAAGGCCGTCAAGGGCCGGTCATCGCGGGTGCTGCGCGAGGAATTCCCATGGCTGAAGTCCAAGCTGCCCTCGTTGTGGACGAACTCGTATTTCGTGGCCACGGTCGGTGGGGCGCCGTTGTCGGTGATCAAGCGCTACGTCGAGACGCAGAAGGATCGCTGAGTCATGTTGACGGGGCGACGGTTTCGAGTCGAGTTCACCGGTGAACAAGCCGAATACGCCGAGCGGATCGGAGCCGCGTGCCGGGCCGTGTGGAACACCGGTTTGGAGCAGAGACGCGAGTACCGGCGCCGTGGGTCGTGGATGAACTATCAACCCCAGGCCAAAGAGTTGGCCGAGGCCAAGACCGAGCATCTGTGGCTGAAAGACGTTCCGGGTCACTGCCTGCAGCAGACGTTGATGGACCTGGACAAAGCCTGCCGCGAGCACGGCACCTTCCGGGTGCATTGGCGCTCGGGTCGGCGGTGGGCGCCGTCATTCCGGTTCCCCGAAGGCAACAAGATGACGTTGGAGAAGCTCAACCGTCGCCACGGCCGGGTCAAGCTCCCGAAGCTGGGGTGGGTGAAGTTCCGTCAGACTCGCAGCTTGGATGGAGAAACCATCCGCTCGGCGACCCTCACGAAAGACGGGCCGCATTGGTATGTCTCGCTGCTGGTCAACGACGGCATCGACGCTCCGACCGTCCACGCTGCACCGGATGCTGCGGTAGGCGTGGACCGGGGTGTGGTGGTCGCGGTAGCCACCAGCGACGGCGAGCTACTCGACCGGCCATTCGTCAGCGCCGGTGAGCAGCGCCGCGCGGCGGTGTTGCAGCGCAAGCTGTCTCGGTCGTTGAAGGGGTCGGCCAACCGCGGCAAGACCCGCGCGGCCCTGGCCGTGCTGCGGGCGCGCGAGCGCCACCGCCGGCAGGACTTCTGCCAGAAGACCGCCCACCAGCTGGCGCACGCGAACGCCGTGGTGGTGCTGGAGAAGCTACCGGCCAAGAACATGACCCGGCGGGCCAAGCCCGTCCCGGATCCGAACAACCCGGGTCGGTATCTGCCCAACGGGGCTGCCGCGAAGTCGGGCCTGAACAGAGCCATCTTGTCGAAAGGCTGGCACCAGTTCGAGCTGGCATTGACATCTGTGTCCCGTTACTGCGGGGCACAGATGGTGAAAGTTCCGGCAGCGTATACGTCGCAACGCTGCTCTGTGTGTGGGCATGTGGATCCGAAATCCCGTGAGAGCCAAGCGGTATTCCGGTGCACCCACTGCTCACATCACGAGCACGCGGATGTGAACGCCGCCAAGAATGTATTGCCCGCAGGGCTTGCGGTCACCGCCTGCCGAGAATCTGTAGCACCCGCGGGTGCTACAGAGACGTCGAAGCAGGAACCAGCAGGAAACCGCGAGGAATTACTGCTCCAACCCCGGCACTCCGCTTCCGCGGCGTGACCAGGTTGGAATCCCCCGGATTCATCCGTGGGGAGGAACGTCAAGAGGGCGACGACACGGCCGGCCGACGTGCGGTTCCCGAACCACGGAGTCGTGGTCGCAGTGAATCCTGGCCACCGTCCGATCGCCGGTGAGCACCAGGGGGCACACGCGCTCGTCGTCGAGGTTGAAGCTACTGAGCACCAACATGGTTCGCCCGTCGTAGGGCCGCGGACGGTGCAGGCGGCCGACGCGTACTCCGACCTCGCGCAGCGCTTCGTCCTTCTGTCCGGGCGTGCCGTCGACGACCCCGGCCACCGGCAACCAGAGCCGATGCCGCCACAGCACCGAGCGATCCACCGGGGATTGCTCGAGCAGGGTCGACCGCACGCCCCGCAGTGACTTGCGAGCCTTGCGGACCGTCCTCGGTGGCAGGAACGGGTCGAGCATCGTGACCAGCTCGACGGTGTGGCCCATCGCCGTCAGCCGGTTGGCGACATCCATTGCGATGAAGGCGCCGAGGGAATGCCGGACCACGGTGTAGGGCCCCTGCGGCTGCAGTGCCAACAGGTCGCTCAGGTGCCTGCGGGCGGCGCGGCCGATGGTCCAGTCGGGGAAAGCCCGGTTCTCCAGTCCCTGTGCCTGGAATGCGACGACGGCGGTGTCACCGCTGACGCGGTGCGCGAACGGCGCGAAGGACAGCGCCGAGGCACCCGCCCCGGCGAAACAGAACACCGTCTGCCGCGTCGATTCGGTGGGTGGGCGCAGCAGCACGGTGGTCGGGGCGAGGGCGTGACGCCGGGTATGCGGGCCGCCGGTGCCGCGTGAGCCGACGAGTTCGGCGAACTGCACCACGGTGGCGGCGCCGGCGAGATCGGAGGCGGCCAGCACGATGCCGTGCCGTGCGCCGACGACGGTGATCATCTGCTGCACGTTGAGTGAATCGCCGCCCAGGGCGTCGAAGTTCTCGTCGCGGCCGACCCGGTCCAATCGGAGCACACTCGCCCAGCAATCGGCGATCTCGGTCTCGAGTCCGGGTAGGGGATCCTCGATGGGGCCGCGTACCGGCGCGGGGAGCGCGTGGCGGTCGACCTTGCCGCGTTCGTTGCGCGGGAGGTTTTCCAGCATCACGACGTGGGTGGGCACCATCCAGGCGGGCAGGCGGGTGTGCAGTTGCGCGCGCACTTCGGCGACGGCCGGGGTCTCGGAAAACTGGTCCGCGACGACGAGGCGCCTCGCGGATCCCCGGGCACTCCAGCAGCGCCGCCTCGACTTCTGCCGGCTCGACCAGGTAGCCACGGATCTTGACCGCGGCATCCTTGCGGCCGAGAACCACCAGCACGCCGTCGTCGGTGATGCGGGCGCGGTCGTTGGTCACGAATGTTGTTGTCCCATCGGCGTTGTCGACGAACGCCGTCGTCGCGCTCTGCGGCTTCAGGTAGCCGGCGGCCAGGTACGGCGAGGTCACGGTGAGCCGCCCCCGGCCGTCGATCGCGAGCCTCTTGTGCGGTACCGGCATGCCTGCGGGCACGACGCCCGCGGGGATGTCGTCGGTCGGCCAGATGTCGAAGTGCGCGATTCCGAGGGTCTCCGACGAACCGGCCCAGTTGGTCAGCACCGCATTCGGCGCCAGTTCCCGTCCCCGCCGGATGACGTTGCCGTACAGCGGCTCTCCGGTGGTGACGATCCGCCGGACTCGAGCGAGCGGGTTTCCGTCCGCGGCGTCGGCCAGCGACTGGAGGAACGACGGTGTGCACATGACGATGTCGGCGTCGGCGAGTCGGTCCAGGGCGGCCTCGGGTGTGCAGTCGCGCGGCTCGGTGGCAGCCCGCAGGTCGCGAACGGGTCGTGCGGCCGGTCTGCCGTCCACACCACCTGCCGTCCGGCGAGCGCGTCCACCAACGGGTGGGGCCGATCGTCGACGACGACGAGGCCGAGGTGGTACCCCTGTTCGGCGAGGGCGTCGAAGATGTGTTGCACCCGGTCGTGGGGCAGCCCGGTGTCGAGGGGGACCAGGGGCGCTCCGGCGGCGAAGCTGCCGAGGATCACCGCGGCGGTGTCCGCGTCGAGGCCGCCGATGAGGGCCAGCGGCGAGTCGGGTGCTGCGCGGTTACGCAGGGCGGCCGTCCAGGCCGCCGCGGTGCGGCCGAGTTCGCCATAGGTGACCGAGCTGTTCTCGGTGCGCAGTGCGACGTGCTCGGCGCGGGAGCGGACCACCTCGGAGAAGCGGTCGGCGACGCAGCGATGCTCGACGGGCCGCTCCACCGAGAGATCCGGACGTACATCGACTTCCGCCTCGATGTCCAGGCTGCCGCCGCGCGGCGTGCGCGCCACCCTGCGCAGCAGCACGACCGTGGGTCCCGCGACGATCAGCGTGGCGACCATCTCGGCGGCGAGGTAGGTGTAGCCGACGGCGTCGATGCCCAGTGCGGGGTGGTCACGATGACGCCGGTGACCACGACGATCCCCAGCAGGATCTGTGCGGTGACCGCCAGACGGAGCCGGCGCTGCAGCCGCGCCAGCGCGGTGTAGATCGTCATCAACGCGACCGACGGCAGCGTGAGAGCCATGACGCGGATGAGCATCGTGCCGTGCTCCGCGTAGTGCGGTCCCAGGATGCTGAGGATCACCGGGGCGGCCACCAGCAGCGTCACACAGCCGGCCAGCGCTGCGCCCCCGCAGAGCAGGACGAATCGCACTGTGCACGAACGCAGGTCGGCCCCGGGTGTGGATGCGGTGGCGATGAACGGGGTGGCGGTGGCTCCAATCAGGACGCCGAGGGTGTTCACTACCAGCCAGCACATCGAGAAGTACGCGTTCATCTCGGTGCCCAACTGGGCGACACGATCAACGGCACCAGCAGCGGCACGGTCACGCCGACGGCGTTGATGGCGTAGGAGCTGGCGAAGAACTGAACCAGCTCGCGCCTCGGAAACAGGCCGGACACGCCTTCGCGGCGTGCCGTCTCCCGCCTGTCGGCCGCCCGGTCGGTGGTCGAAAAGTCTGGTTCTAGCGCCCGGCCGATCTGCGTGGCGTCGAACACCGAGTCGTGGAACTCCGCGGTGAGCCAGAGTGCGCCCATGACCGTGGAGGTCGTGACGGTCACCCCGCAGGGTCCGGTCGGGTCACTGGCGACCAGGACGCGGGCCTCGGCGGGGTCGGTGAACGCGGATCCCTGCGCCCTGGCCCCGCCGCAGCGTCGACAGCAGGGTGGTCGGGTCCGCACCCGCGGGCATGACCGTGGCGGACACGGCATCGCGGACGTCCTCCGGTGCGTAGCGCCACCGGGTCTGCCGCGTCGACGGCTGGAGACCCACCCGCGTCAGCGGGCCGACCGCCGCCAGTGCCGCGAAGCGGGCGGTGAGTTGCTCGGTGGACGGCATCCGTACGGGGCCGACGACGACCGCCGACCGCCGGTTGCTGTGCTGCACGTCGAGCGTCGCGACCCGAACGGTGTCCGGTTTCCTGCGACGCGGAGGTGAGGCCATTAACCTTCAGAACCTATCAGAGCGCAAACCACCTGTTCGCGGCGATTCTGGCAAAGGGGGACAACGGTAATCGCGCTGCCGCCGCGAACCCGTTTAGTACCTTCTGAGGATGGTCAGCAATCGGTGGACGTCCGAGCGAGGCACTGCACCCGCCGGATTCCGCGGGCGTGGGCTGTGGCAGGCAGCGGCGGCGGTCGCAGCCGGGTACGGCCTGTTCCTGATCGTCACGGCCGCCCGTCTCCCGGCGGGCGCCGAGTTGACCGGCCAGTTCGCGCTGCAGCCCGCGGTGAAGGCGCTCGCCGCCGTGCTGCTTGCCGGAGCGGCGCTCACCCACCCCATCGCGCGGGAGCGCCGCTGGCTGACGGGTGCGCTGCTGTTCTCGGCAATGGGTGACTTCCTGCTCGCGATGCCCTGGTGGGAACCGTCGTTCGCGCTGGGGCTCGCGGCGTTTCTGATCGCCCATCTGTGTTTTCTGGCGGCACTGCTCCCACTGGCCGTGTCCTCTCCGGGCCGTGTCGCGGCCGTGACGATCATGGTGGCGGCGTGCGTCGCGCTGCTGGTGTGGTTCTGGCCCCGGCTCGTCGCCGAGGGCATGGCCGTGCCGGTCACGCTGTACATCGCGGTGCTCGGCGCCATGGTGGGCGCCGCGTTGCTCGCCGACCTCCCGACACCGTGGACCGCGGCCGGCGCGGTCTGCTTCGCGATCTCCGACGCGATGATCGGCGTCGGCAAGTTCGTACTGGCGCCGGAGAACGCCGAAGCGCTGGCGGTGCCGATCTGGTGGGTGTACGCGACCTCGCTGCTGCTGATCACCGCCGGATTCCTGTTCGGGCGGTCGTCGGAGCCGTCTGCTAGACCAGCGGAGTGACAGCCACCAGGCAGGCGGCCGAACACGAGCCGGTGGCTCGCGTGCTGCCGATGCTCACCGTGCCGCACCTGGACCGTGAGTTCGACTACCTGGTGTCGACGGACCAGTCCGACGACGCCCAGCCGGGGGTGCGTGTCCGGGTTCGGTTCCACGGCAGACTGGTCGACGCCTTCGTTCTCGAAAGACGTTCGGACACAGACCACGTCGGTAAGCTCGGGTGGCTCGACAAGGTCGTGTCGGCCGAACGGGTACTCACCCACGACGTGCGCCGGCTGGCCGACGCGGTGGCCGCACGGTATGCAGGCACCCGCGCCGACGTGCTGCGTCTGGCCGTCCCGCCCCGGCACGCCAACGTCGAGAAGAAGCCGCCGCCGCAACTCGAGCCGCTCGAAGCACGTCCCGCCGACGCCGTCGACGCGTCGGGATGGTCCTCCTACACCGGCGGTCCGCAGTTCCTCGCGGCGCTGGGGGACGGACGCGCGGCGCGGGCCGTCTGGCAGGCGTTACCGGGGGAGTCGTGGCCGAAGCGGTTGGTCGAGTGCGCCGCGGTGACGGTGAACGCGGGTCGCGGCGTCCTGATGGTCGCGCCCGATCAGCGCGACGTGGACCGGCTCCACGCCGCGGCGGTGGCCGAGGTGGAGCAGTCCAGAGTGGTCGCGTTGTCGGCGGGTCTGGGTCCGGCCGAGCGCTACCGGCGGTGGCTGTCGGTGTTGCGGGGCGATGCGCGGCTGGTGATCGGCACGCGCAGCGCGGTTTTCGCACCCGTGGCCGAACTGGGCCTGGTGCTGATGTGGGACGACGGCGACGATTCGCTGGCCGAGCCGCGGGCTCCCTATCCGCACGCCCGTGAGGTGGCGATGCTGCGCTCCCACCAGGTGCGCTGCGCAGCGCTGATCGGTGGCTTCGCGCGCACCGCCGAAGCCCAGGCGCTGGTGCGCAGCGGCTGGGCACACGATCTGGCGGCGCCGCGGCAGACCCTGCGGACGAGGGCGCCGCGGGTGGTTGCGCTGGAGGACAGCGCCTACGCGCAGGAACGTGATCCGGCCGCCCGCACCGCGAGGCTGCCCTCGGTCGCCCTCGACGCGGCGCGCACCGCGCTCGCCGCCGGCTCGCCGGTGCTCGTCCAGGTGCCCCGGCGCGGGTATGTGCCCGCACTTGCGTGCCGGCGGTGCCGAGCCATCGCCAGGTGCAGGCATTGCACGGGTCCGATGTCGCTGCCCGGCCGCGATGCCCCGCACGTGGTGTGTCGGTGGTGCGGTCGTGAGGAGTTGGCGCCGCGCTGCGCGCGGTGCGGTTCGGACGCGGTGCGGGCAGTGGTGGTCGGTGCCCGCCGCACCGCCGAGGAGCTGGGCCGGGCGTTCCCCGGGACGCCGGTGATCACCTCGGGCGGCGACAGCGTCGTGGACTCCGTGCCGCACCGCCCCGCCGTCGTCGTCTCGACTCCCGGCGTCGAGCCCGCCGCAGAAGGCGGCTACGGCGCCGCGTTGCTGCTCGACGGCTGGGCGTTGCTGGGAAGGCAGGACCTGCGGGCCGCCGAGGACACGCTGCGCCGCTGGATGGCGGCGGCCGCGCTGGTGCGCAGCCGCGCCGACGGCGGCCTCGTCGTGGTGGTCGCCGAGTCCGCGATACCGACCGTGCAGGCACTCGTCAGGTGGGATCCGATCGGACATGCCCAGGCCGAGTTGGACTCCCGCGAGGAGGTCGGCCTGCCTCCGGCGGTGCACATCGCGGCGGTGGACGGTTCGCCGGCCGCCGTGGCGGCGCTGCTGGACGCCGCGGAGCTACCGCAGGCCGGTGAGCGGATCGGACCGGCGGACCTGCCGGTGGGGGCACGACGGCCCCCCGGCGTCGCCGCCGAACTGCCGGTCAGCAGGATGCTGGTGCGGGTCCCCCGCGAGAGTGGGCTGGCCATGGCCGCGGCGCTGCGCAGGGCCACCGCGATCCAGAGCGCGCGCCACGACCAGGATCCGGTTCGTGTGCAGATCGACCCATTACACATAGGGTGATCTTGACAGCACCCGACAGGAGGTCGCATGGGACGTCTGCTCAGGTGGCTGATCCCATTGCTCCTCATCGGCTTTGGGTTGCTGTGGCCGGTGGTGTTCCAGGGTGGGGCCGACGCGGGTGGCGCCGTCTCCGCGCCCGAGGACCCGGTGGTGTTCAGCGACTATGACGTGGACATCGTGGTCGACGCCGCAGGGGAGATGACCGCCGTCGAGACCATCACCGCCGAGTTCCCCAGCGGTCGGCACGGCCTCTTCCGCTATTGGGACGTCACCAACCCGAACAACGCCCGGCTGCGCCAGGAACCGGAGATCACCTCGGTGCTGCTCGACGGCGACCCGGTGCCCTACCAGATGCTGTGGGAGGACGGTGACCGGTTCCGGGTGGCCAAGATCGGCGATCCGGACAGCACACTGAGCTACGGCACCCACGTCTTCGAGATCCGGTACACCATCCCCGGTGTTCTCGACCCCGGCGACACCGCGGCCGACAGGCGCTTCGCCGAATCCGTCGGCAGCACCCCCACATCGCCGCCAGGGGCCTCACCCTCGGTCTTCTACTGGAATGTCATCGCACCTTCGTGGAACAACCGAATCCGTCAGGCGGACATCACCGTCACGCTCCCGGGGGCGATCGGCACCGCGCAGTGTTCGGTCGGGTTCGGCGTGGGCCGGGGCTGTGACGACCTGGTCGTCAGCGGCGACACGGTCAGGCTCTCGGCCGCCGCGCTGCCGCCCCGCACACCGGTGACGGTGCGCGTCGGCGTGAACGTCGCGACCCCGGCGCAGCACAGCCTGCCGTGGCCGCACGCCTGGGATCGGGTCCTCGGCCGGTCGGTGACCGGCGTCATCTGGGTCGCCGTGTGGACCGCGGTTCTCGGCATCGGCGGGCTGTGGTGGTACCGCACGACCCTGGAGCGCTCACCGGGCTTCCCGCTGCAGTACGCGCCGCCGCCGGGGTTGGGCCCGGTTCAGACCGAGTACATCCGCACCGAGGCGGTTCCGAAGAACGGTCTCACCGCAACGCTGTTCCATCTGGCCGAACGCAGACTCATCACCCTGCAGCAGGTCAGCGACAAGCAGTGGAACGTCCGCGGTATCGGTGACACCCGCCAGTGGGCGGCCGTGGACCCGGTCGGCCTCGCGGTCGCCAAGAGGCTGAAGGTGACGAATTCCGGCGCCGTGTTCGAGGCCAAGAAGACGGTCAAGTCCGGCGAACGGCTCAGCAAGGCGAAGACCGACATGACCAAGGCCGCCGAGAAATGGTCCATCGACGGCGGACTGATGGTCAAGCGCAACAAGGAACTCTGGGTCCGCGTGGCCAACGCGGTGGCCTTCGTCCTGATGATCTGCGCCTTCTTCCGGTGGGGCTTTCCCACCACCATGTGGGCACTGCCGTTCGCGGCGTTCTTCGTGCTGTCCGCGGGGTCGTGGAATGCCGGGGTCGGCACCCGTCGCACCGCCGTCGGCCGCGAGCTGTGGTCGCGCGCCGGCGGTTTCCACCGCATGCTGGCCACCGACTCGGCGGAGGCCCGCTTCGACTTCGGGGCGAGAAAAGACCTCTACAGCGCCTACGTCCCGTTCGCGGTCGCCGCAGGCGCCGCCGCCCTCTGGGCGAAGAAGTACGAGGCATACACCGGTTCTGTTGCACCCCAGCCGGATTGGTACAGCTCGTCGTCGACGACGGGGGCCACCGGCTTCTCCGGGGGCTCGGGTGGTCCGGACTTCGACAGTTTCGAAACGGCCCTGTCGTCCTCGATCGGTGCCTACACCGCGTCGCAGTCGTCGTCGAGCGGCGGCAGCAGCAGCGGTGGCGGTGGCGGTGGCGGCGGTGGTGGCGGTGGCGGAGGAGGTGGATCATGGTGAAATTCCTGCTGATCGTCGTGCTGATCCTGGCGGTCCTCGTCCTGATCGGATTCGTCGTCGGCTACAACAAGATTCGCACCGCCGACGTCCGGGTCGCCGAGGCGCTCTCCGGCATCGATGTCGAGCTCACGCGGCGGGCCTCGCTGATCCCCAGCCTGGTGCACATCGTGCAGACGTTCGCCGCGCACGAGAAGGGCATCATGGACCATCTGACCAACGCGCGCGCGGCACTGGCGGCGGCGACGACCGGCAAGTCCGTCGCGCAGCGCAGCGCTGCGGAGAAGGATCTCGACACCGCGCTGGCGCCGCTGCTGGCGCTGGGACAGAGCTATCCCGCGCTCAACTCGTCGACCAACTTCCTGAACCTTCAGGAGAACCTGGCCGACACCGAGAACAAACTGGCCTTCGCCAGGCAGTACTACAACGACGCGGTGGCGACGTTGAATCGTTCGCTCAGCACGATCCCGTGGATGTACGTCGCTCCGCTGGCCGGGGTGTCCGAGCGGGAGTACTACCAGACACCTCGATGACACGGTGACCGCGTCCCTACACTGGCTCGGTGCGCATTGTCTTCGCCGGCACCCCCGAGCCGGCACTGCCGTCGTTGCGTCGGCTCCTCGACTCGAGCAGGCACGAGGTGATCGCGGTGCTCACCCGGCCGGACGCCGCCGCGGGTCGCCGCGGGCGTCCCGCACCGTCACCGGTGGCACAGCTCGCGCTGGAGCAGGGCGTACCGGTGCTTCGACCCTCCCGCCCGAACTCCGCCGAGTTCGTCGCCGAGTTCGCGGAGTTGGCGCCGGACTGCTGCGCCGTCGTCGCGTACGGGGCGCTGCTGGGGGACGGGTTGCTCGCGGTGCCCGCCCACGGCTGGGTGAACCTGCACTTCTCGCTGCTGCCGGCGTGGCGGGGCGCGGCCCCGGTGCAGGCGGCCATCGCGGCGGGCGATTCGGTGACCGGCGCGACGACGTTCCAGATCGAGCGCAGCCTTGATGCGGGGCCGGTGTACGGGGTGGTCACCGAGACGATCCGGCCGGCCGACACCGCCGGGGACCTGCTGGGGCGGCTCTCGGTGTCGGGTGCGGTACTGCTGGAATCGACTCTCGACGGCATCGCCGACGGCATCCTGACCGCGGTGCCGCAACCGGCCGACGGCGTCACCGTCGCGCCGAAGATCACCGTCGACGAGGCCAGGATCCGGTGGGATCTGCCCGCGCATATGGTCGAGCGACGAATCCGCGCCGTCACCCCTGCGCCGGGGGCGTGGACGGTCATCGGCGATCTGCGGTACAAACTCGGCCCGGTCACCGTCGATGCCGAGGCGCCGGAAACCCTGGAGCCGGGTGAGATCCGTATCGCCCGCGACGGTGTCCGCGTGGGCACCGGATCACATCCGGTGCTGCTCGACCGGATCCAGCCGCCGGGCAAGAAACCGATGGTGGCCGCCGACTGGGCGCGTGGCGCTCGGCTGGCCGAGAGCGACCTCGCGCGATGACCCGGCCCGGCAAAAAACGCCCACCCAGACGCAAGGAACTCGACCCCGCCCGGCGGGCGGCGTTCGACGTCCTGCGGGCCGTCTCCGAGCGTGACGCCTACGCCAACCTGGCGCTGCCGGCCATCCTGCGCGAGCGCGGGATCCACGGCCGCGACGCGGCTTTCGCGACGGAGCTGACCTACGGCACCTGCCGCACGCGGGGGCTGCTCGACGCCGTCATCGCCGATGCCGCGGGCCGTCCCATCGACAAGATCGACCCGGTGTTGCTGGATCTGCTCCGGCTCGGCACCTACCAGCTGCTGCGCACCCGGGTGGGCCAGCACGCGGCGGTTTCGACGACGGTGGAGCAGGCCGGCATCGAATTCGACACTGCACGAGCGGGTTTCGTCAACGGTGTGCTCCGCAAGATTGCCGGCCGCGACGAAGCGGCCTGGCTCGAGGAACTCGCACCGCCCGCGTCGACCGACCCGGTCGGGCACCAGGCGTTCGTGCACGCTCATCCGCGATGGATCGCGCAGGCCTTCGCGGACGCGCTCGGCGCGGATGCGGGGGAGCTGTCCGCGCTGCTGGCCAGCGACGATGCCCGTCCCGATGTCCACCTCGCGGCCAGGCCGACCGCATTGTCCGCCGCCGAACTGGCCGAGCAGGTGCACGGCACGGTGGGCAGGCTGTCGCCGTACGCGGTGTATCTGGCCGGCGGCGATCCCGGATTGCTCGCATCGGTGCGAGACGGCGCGGCACTGGTGCAAGACGAGGGCAGCCAGCTCGTGGCGCGCGCGTTGACGCTGGCCCCGCTGCGCGGGGACGACGGTGGGCGATGGCTGGATCTGTGCGCGGGACCAGGGGGCAAGACCGCGCTGCTGGCCGCGATCGGCCAGACGGTAGGCGTCGACGGTCTCACCGTCGCCGCGGTGGAGCCCGCACCCCGGCGTGCCGATCTCGTCGAGGAGAACACCAGGGGTCTGCCGGTCGAGGTGGTGCGCGTCGACGGCCGCGAGTCGGGGCTGGAGCCGGGCTTCGACCGGGTGCTCGTCGACGCGCCGTGCACGGGCCTCGGCGCGCTGCGCCGTCGCCCGGAGGCCCGGTGGCGTCGCCGGCCCAGTGACGTGCCGCAGCTGGCGAAGCTGCAGCGCGAGCTGCTGGCGTCCGCGATCCGGCTCACCAGGCCCGGGGGCGTCGTGTTGTATGCGACGTGTTCGCCCCACCTGGTGGAGACGGTCGGGGTGGTCGCCGACGCCCTGCGCAGGCACCCGGTGCAGGCTCTCGACGCGCGGCCGCTGTTCGCCCCGGCCGAAGGGCTCGGGCCGGGGCCCTATGTCCAGCTGTGGCCGCACCGGCACGGCACCGACGCGATGTTCACGGCGGCCCTGCAAGTAGGCTGACGCCCATGCGTGACGCGCCGGGACTTGGTCCGACCCCGCTGATAGCCCCGTCGATTCTGGCCGCGGATTTCGCCCGGCTGGGTGACGAGGCCGAGGCGGTGCGCGGCGCCGACTGGTTGCACGTCGACGTCATGGACAACCATTTCGTGCCGAACCTGACGATGGGTCTTCCCGTCGTGGAAGCGCTGCTGAAGGTCACCGATATTCCGATGGACTGTCATCTGATGATCGACGCTCCGGAGCGTTGGGCACCGCCCTACGCGGAGGCGGGCGCCTACAACGTGACGTTCCACGCGGAGGCCACGGACCGTCCCGTGGAGGTGGCGCGCGACATCCGCGCCGCAGGCGCCAAGGCCGGCCTGGCGATCAAGCCGGGCACGCCGGTGGAGCCCTACCTGGAGATCCTGCGGGACTTCGACACCGTGTTGATCATGTCCGTGGAACCGGGTTTCGGTGGTCAGAAGTTCATCCCGGAGGTGCTGCCCAAGGTCGGAACCCTGCGCCGCCTCGTCGATTCGGGCGAGCTGACGATCGTCGTCGAGATCGACGGCGGCATCAACGACGACACGATCGAACAGGCGGCCGTGGCGGGCGTCGACTGCTTCGTGGCCGGTTCGGCCGTCTACAGCGCCGAGGACCCCGCCGCGGCCGTGGCGGCACTGCGACGGCGGGCCGCGGACGCTTCCAAACATCTGACGCTATGAATCTCGACGCCGCGATGCGGGCGGCCATCGAGCAGGCCGACCGGGTCAAGGGGCGAACGTACCCGAATCCGCCTGTGGGCGCGGTCATCCTGGATCGAGACGGGGAGGTGGCCGGAGTCGGCGCCACCTCGCCGGCCGGCGGTCCGCATGCCGAGGTGCTGGCACTGCGCCGGGCGGGCGGGCGGGCGGTCGGCGGCACCGCGGTGGTGACGCTGGAACCGTGCAACCACTTCGGCCGCACCCCGCCGTGCGTGGATACGCTTGTCGCAGCCAAGGTTTCGTCGGTCGCCTACGCCGTTTCCGATCCCAACCCGGCGGCGGCCGGCGGTGCGACGCGACTGGCCGAGGCAGGCGTCGATGTCACCGCAGGCGTGTTGGCCGACGCTGTCGGCAGCGGACCGCTGCGGGAATGGCTGCACAAGCAATGGACCGGATTACCGCACGTGACTTGGAAATTCGCCACCAGCGTCGACGGGCGCAGCGCAGCCGCGGACGGGACGAGTCAGTGGATCACGAGCGAGGCCGCCCGTGCCGACGTGCATCGCCGACGTGCGGCGGCGGACGCGATCGTGGTCGGCACTGGCACGATCTTCGTCGACGATCCGGCGCTGACCGCCCGCCTCCCCGACGGCAGTCTGGCGGAGAACCAGCCGTTGCGGGTGGTCGTCGGTCAGCGCGAGATCTCGCCGGACGCACGAGTTCTCAACGAAGATTCGCGGACCATGGTGATCCGCACCCGTGATCCCCACGAGGTCATCAAAGCGCTGTCGGACCGCACCGACATCCTGCTGGAGGGTGGTCCGACACTGGCGGGCGCGTTCCTTCGTGCCGGTGCGATCGACCGGATCCTCGCCTACGTCGCGCCGATTCTGCTGGGTGGGCCCATCACCGCAGTCGATGACGTAGGGGTGCTGAGCATCGCGCACGCCCAGCGATGGCGCTTCGACGGAACCGACGCCCTCGGACCGGATGTGCTCCTCAGTCTCAAACCCGCCTGAGTCGCGGATTCGATCGCTATTTGCTTGTTATCCAATCGTTTCCCAATTGAGCCCTTTCCGTTCACTCTCGAGAACTTGTGTCCGGCTTCACACCTCGCGTTCGGCGCGCGGAGGAGCGGGCGGGGGCGCCAGTCTCGGTACACTCGTTGCAGTGCCGGGTTCTCATCCCGGCGGGAATATCGCGCTTTCACCGACGAGTTGCGCATGGTGAGCACGAACAAAGGACAACGAGCATGACTGCACTGCAGGACTGGCTCAGCATCAGTCCGGTCGACCCGCGCAGCATCAAGGCCGTCATCCAGGACGTCTGGCGGGGACTGACCTCCGACGATTCCGGACCGGCCGATGAGCCTCAGTTGATGGGCCGCGGACTCGAGCGCTGCTGAGGGTCTCCGACAGCGTCGGGTTCCTCGGCATGCTCGTCGCGCGCACTGATCAGTAGGCCGAGCACCGCGCCCACGACACACACGATCGCGGTGATCGAGAAGATCTCGCCGTACTGCAGCACGTAGGCTTCGCGGACCCGCCCGGCTTCGGCCGTCAATCGCTCGGCCAGCGTGTTTCCGCCCGTGTTGGCGGGCAGGCCGGCCAGGTGCTGGTTGAACCGGTACAGGCCCCAGGCGCTGAGCGCCGCGATGCCGATGAGCATGCCGATCATCCGCGCCACCACGACGGCCGCCGACGCGATGCCGTGCTGGGCGGCCGGCACCACCCGCAGCGTCGCCGAGGTCAGCGGACCGATCACCAGACCGAGGCCGAGGCCCGCGATCGCCAGGTCGGTGTCCAGCGTCGGCAGGCTGAACGGGCCGAGGTCGTGGCGCGCCGCAAGCAGGTCGACGGGCCATTTCGAGATCAGCAGATAGCCCGCGGCGGCGATCAGCAGGCCGGCGAACGCGACGATCCGGTCGCCGATCCGGGTGGCCAGCCACCCGCCGAGCAGGGCCCCGACCGGCAGCGCCACCAGGAAGCGCAACAGCAGGAAGGCGGCCTCGTTCTGGTCCTGGCCGAGGACGCCCTGCCCGAACAGCTCCACGTTGACCAGCGTCACCATCAGCGCCGCGCCTGCGGCCAACGAAGCGCCCAACGCGGCAAGGAACGGCCTGAAGTGCACCCCCGCCGGCTCCAGCAGCCGGGTGCGCGCGAACTTCTCCCAGACGAAGAACGCGATGGTCGCCACGCCCGCGGCGATCAGCACCGGCGCACCCCAGCTGGGCAACACCTCCTTGCCGTCGGGCTTCGGGTTGTACAGCCCGATCACGGCGAGGCCGAGGGCGACGGCCAGCAGCAGGCCACCGACGACGTCGACCTTCTGCGGATCATCGGTCTTCTCCCGGCCGGGCAGGCTGAAGTGGATCATCGCCATCGCGATCACCGCCAGCGGCACGTTGACCCAGAACACGGCCTGCCAGTGGCCGAACAGCCACACCAGCGCGATGCCGTAGATCGGGCCGAGTACGCTGCCGAGTTCCTGAGCGGCACCGACACCGCCGAGCACCGCCGCGCGGTTGCGCGCCGCCCACAGGTCGGCCGCCAGGGCCAGGGTCACCGGCAGCAGCGCTCCGCTGGCCGTGCCCTGAACGACGCGGCCGATGACCAGCACGGTGAGGTCGGTCGACATCGCGGTGATCACCGAACCGACCGCGAAGCCGGCCAGGCTGACCTGGATCAGCGTCTTTCGGCCGAATCGGTCCGACGCCCGCCCCAACAGCGGCATCGCCGCGATGTAGCCCAGCAGATATCCGGTGATGATCGGGGTAACCCGCTGGATCTGGTTCACGCCGATGCCGACGTCACGCATGATGTCGGTCATGATCGTGACGACGACGTAGGTGTCGAGCGCGCCGAGCACCACCGCGAGGCTGCCCGCGCTGATCGCGATGCGGCGGTTCGTCGACGAAGACGTCGAGGTGGTGGCCACGGGTGAGCCGTGCATCACACCGCTGGTTTGTCGACGCTGACCGGCTCGCCCCACTTCGACAGCGTCATCGTCACGCTGTTACCGGGGCTGGGCTCCAACCGGGCCTGCATCAGGTCGTGGTCGCCGTCCTCGGCGATCCAGGCGGTGCCGGGGACCGGTCCGGTCGCCGCGATCTGCGGGGAGATCTTGTTGACGGCGTCGGCGGTGACGTTGCCCGTGATCCGCACGGCGTCCACGCCCTCGACGCTCTCGCGGCCGTCGGCCTTGGCGTCGGAGAAGTTGGCCAGCACGTTGGCGAGCCCGACATCGGGGTTCAGGATGGCCGCCACGTCGTAGATGTCGGACGCGGGCCCGAAATTCGACAGGCTGCCCCCCGCCGTGATCGCGGCGTAGAGGTCTCCGTCAGACACCACGAAGTCGACACCCTGGAGGCGCTGACCGAGGAAGACGATGTCGGCGGTGCCCTTGGCCGCGACCGCGGGCGTCTGGGTCAGCTCACCCTCGAGGGATTCGACGGGCAGTTCGGCGATCTGGCCCTGCACCGAGAGCTTGAGGTGCGCGCTGGTCTGGGCCTTGGTGGTCTCGCTCGACTCTTTCAACAGGGTGGCGGGGTCGGGGAGTTCTTTGGCGGAATCCTCGGACGACGAACCGGAGCACCCTGCAACGAGGGCGATGACGGCGAAAAGGGCGGCGAAGATCGCCAGAAGGCGGGTCTGCATGCCTGCATCGTAGTGGGTACAGCGGTGTGGACGTGCTGCCCGGTTCCGGCGCAGAAGTGACAACATCGCTGCTGATCTGCGATTTCAGTCCGTCTCGAACAGGGCTGCCCGCGGCCGGGAACTTCGGGCACCAGACGCTCTAGGCTGGGCAGCGTGTTCACCGGAATCGTCGAAGAGCTGGGCGAAGTCGTCGGCAGGGAGGACCTCGGGGACGCCGCCCGTCTGGTCATCCGTGGGCCGATCGTCACCTCGGACGCCGGTCACGGGGACTCCATCGCGGTCAACGGTGTGTGCCTGACCGTCGTCGACGTCCTCGCCGACGGTTCGTTCTCCGCCGATGTGATGGACGAGACACTGAACCGGTCGAGCCTGCGGGGTGTCGACGTCGGAGCCCGGGTGAACCTGGAGCGCGCCGCGGCGCTGCAGAGCCGTCTCGGCGGCCACATCGTCCAGGGCCACGTGGACGGCACCGGCCACGTCATCTCCCGAACCCCCTCGGAACACTGGACCGTGGTGCGCATCGCGCTCCCCGCGGCGTTGTCCCGATACGTCGTGCACAAGGGGTCCATCACCGTCGACGGGGTGTCGCTGACCGTCTCCGGCCTGGGACACGACTGGTTCGAGGTGTCGTTGATCCCGACCACCCTGGACCTGACCACGCTGGGCCGCGCCGAGGTCGGCGCCCACGTGAACCTCGAGGTCGACGTCATCGCCAAATACGTCGAGCGGCTGCTGGCCCAGAACGACGGTTCCACCGCCGGGCAATAACTCATGTCCCTGCGTGGTTCATACTGAGAGGCAGTCCCAGCTGGGACGGTCTGTAGGTGTTCCTGGGTTCCGGCGAGCCGGAACCGGCAAGGGTGGTGAAGATGACGAGGCTGGATTCGGTCGAGCGCGCGGTGGCCGACATCGCCGCTGGCAAGGCCGTCGTCGTCATCGACGATGAGGATCGCGAGAACGAAGGTGACCTGATCTTCGCCGCCGAGAAGGCCACTCCCGAACTGGTCGCGTTCATGGTCCGCTACACGTCGGGCTACCTGTGCGTGCCGCTCGACGGTGACATCTGCGACCGGTTGGGCCTGCTGCCGATGTACGCGGTCAACCAGGACAAGCACGGGACCGCCTACACCGTCACCGTCGATGCGAAAGTCGGTGTGGGAACCGGTATTTCCGCGTCCGACCGCGCCACCACGATGCGGTTGCTGGCCGACCCGTCCAGCACCGTCAACGATTTCACCAAGCCGGGGCACGTGGTGCCGCTGCGCGCCAAGGACGGTGGCGTGCTGCGCCGGCCCGGTCACACCGAAGCCGCCGTCGACCTGGCTCGGCTGGCCGGACTGCAGCCCGCGGGCACGATCTGCGAGATCGTCAGCCAGAAGGACGAAGGCGCGATGGCGCAGACCGACGAGCTGCGGGTGTTCGCCGACGATCACAATCTGGCACTGATCTCCATCGCCGACCTGATCGAGTGGCGGCGCAAGCACGAAAAGCACATCGAGCGCATCGCCGAGGCCCGCATCCCGACCCGGCACGGCGAGTTCCGTGCCGTCGGCTACACCAGCATCTACGACGAGGTCGAGCACGTCGCGCTGGTCCGCGGCGACATCGCGGGCCTGCACGGTGACGGCCACGATGTGCTGGTGCGGGTGCACTCCGAATGCCTGACCGGCGACGTGTTCGGGTCCCGCCGGTGTGACTGCGGCCCGCAACTCGACGCCGCGCTGGCGATGGTGGCCCGCGAGGGCCGCGGCGTCGTGCTCTACATGCGCGGCCACGAGGGCCGGGGCATCGGGTTGATGCACAAGCTGCAGGCCTACCAACTCCAGGACGCCGGTGACGACACCGTCGACGCCAACCTCAAGCTGGGCCTGCCCGCCGACGCCCGCGACTACGGCATCGGGGCGCAGATCCTCGTCGATCTGGGGGTGCGGTCGATGCGGCTGCTGACCAACAACCCGGCCAAGCGGGTCGGCCTCGACGGGTACGGCCTGCACATCATCGAGCGGGTACCGCTGCCGGTGCGCGCCAACGCCGAGAACATCCGCTATCTGATGACCAAGCGCGACCGCATGGGTCACGACCTCGTGGGCCTCGAGGGCTTCGACGAGGCACTGCCCGGAGAGTTCGGCGGCGCAGTATGAGGGCCCGTAGCGGAGCGGAGAAATGAGCCCCGCGGCCGGCGTCCCCGAGCTGCCCGCGATCGACGCCTCGGACATCAGGCTGGGCATCGTGGCCAGCACCTGGCACGAGACGATCTGTGATGCGCTGCTGGAAGGCGCGAGAAAAACGGCGGCCGACGCAGGCATCGCGGACCCCACCGTCGTGCGGGTACTCGGCGCCATCGAGATCCCGGTGGTGGCGCAGGCGCTGGCGGCGACCCACGACGCCGTCGTCGCGCTCGGAGTGGTGATTCGCGGTGAGACACCGCATTTCGACTATGTGTGCGAAGCCGTCACCCAGGGGTTGACCCGGGTGTCGCTGGACGCGTCCACGCCCGTCGCGAACGGCGTGCTCACCACCAACACCGAGCATCAGGCCCTGGATCGGGCCGGGCTGCCCACCTCGGCCGAGGACAAGGGCGCTCAGGCGGCCGCTGCGGCGCTGTCGACCGCGCTCACCCTGCGTCAGCTGAGATCATGAGCGGACATGACCGGGACAGCTGGGACGTTCAGGTCAAGCCGTTCCTGACGCCGTTCTTCGCCTACGGCGCAGCGGCGCTGATCCTGGCCGCGCACGTCGTGGTGGGCGCGCTGCTCAAGGCATCCTCGACGGGAGTGATCTTCCGCACCGCCGACCAGGTGGCCATCGCGATGCTGGGAGCGGTCATCGCGGGATTCGTGTGTCTGTTCGCGCGGCCGCGGCTGCGGGTCGGGCCGTCCGGGATCGCGGTACGAAACCTGTTCGGCTACCGGCTGTTTCCCTGGGCCGACGTCGTGGGTGTGTCGTTTCCCCAGGGCGCGCGCTGGGCGCGGCTCGATCTGCCCGACGACGAGTACATCCCGGTGATGGCGATCCAGGCCGTCGACAAGGGCCGTGCGGTCGAGTCGATGGACCGGGTCCGTGCCGCGATGAAGCGCTACCGGCCGGGCATCAACTCACGTCACCCATGACCGCACCTTCGCGGCGGGGATCGGCACCACCCACCCAAGCCGGGTTCGGCCCGCACGATGGCGGACAGCCCACTGGACTGATCGGCGATGTCGACCTGGTGCCCGAGGCGACGTAACCCCTGCACCAGCGGGTCATGGTCACCGTCGTCGGTGCTGTCGATCACCGGGTGCTCACCGCCCACGTTCGTCTTGGGCGAGTTGGCGGCGCCGAAGTCGACCATGGACACCGCTTGCTGGGGATCCAGCCCCCAATCGAGCATCCCCACAACGGTTTTGACGACGAACTGGATGATCGTCGACCCGCCGGGTGAGCCGGTGACGGCGTACAGCGGCCCGCGGGATCCGGGCGCGCCGACGTCGAAGATCAGCGTCGGGGCCATCGTGCTGCGCGGGCGCTTGCCGGGCGCCACCCGATTGGCGACCGGCACCCCGTCCGGGCCGACGGGGTCGGCGGCGAAATCGGTCAGCTGATTGTTCAGCAGGAAGCCGTCGACCATGTGGAACGAACCGAACGCCGACTCGATCGTCGTCGTCAGCGACGCCGCGTTGCCCTGTTCGTCGACCACGCTGACGTGGCTCGTGCCGTGCTCCGGCGGCGGCGGCACCGGGGCGGCGGGCGGCCCGAACTCGCCCGGTTTCGCGGTGCCCATCGTGCGGTCCGGTGAGATCAACGCCGCGCGGCCCGCCAGGTAGTCGCTGCCCAGCAGCGTGTCGGGGGAGCCGCCGGGCAGTGGCACGAAGTCGGTGTCGGCGACGTAGCGGTCGCGGTCGGCGTAGGCGAGCCGCTCGGCTTCGGAGATGAGGTGCACACCCATCACCGAGGGGCGCCCGCCGTTGAGGTCGATGTCGGCGGGCTTGTGCTCGTTCATCGGGAAGCGCTCGAGCATGCCGAGCGTGGCGGCCACCGCGAGACCGCCCGACGACGGCGGCGGCATGCCGCATATTTCCTTGCCGCGGTAATCCGTGCACAGCGGATCGCGCGCCGAAACCGTGTAGCCCGCCAGATCCTCCACCGTCATCAGGCTCGGGGTGCGGCCGCCGGAGGGGTCGACCGCGGCGGCGACGATGTTGCGGGCCGTCTCGCCGGTGTAGAACGAATCGGGGTCGGATGCGATGGCGCCCAACGTCTTCGCATACGCCGGGTTGGTGAGCGCGGTGCGCGCGGTCTTCGGGGAGCCGTCCGGTTCCAGGAAGTACGCGGCGGCGTTCTCGTCGAGCCGCAGCTGCGGTGCGGCATCGGCGATGGCCGCAGCCAGCCGCGGGCTGATGTCGAATCCGCGGTCGGCGAGGTCGACGGCGGGGGCCAACAGGTCCCGCCACGACGCCTTGCCGTGCGCGGTGTGGACGTCGGAGAGCATCCGCACGATGCCGGGCACCCCGATGGAGCGGCCCGAGGCGCGGGCGTCGGGCTTCGGAGCGGTCCTGTCGGACTCGGAAACCCAACGCAAATAGTTCTCGGTCGCTGCAGCGGGGGCCACCTCCCGGCCGTCGTAGGCCTGCACCGACCCGGAGGCGGCGTCGTGGTAGAGCAGGAATCCGCCACCGCCGAGTCCCGAGGATTGCGGCTCGACCAGCCCGAGGACCGCTTGTGCGGTGACCAGGGCGTCCGCGGCCGTCCCGCCGTCACGCAGCACCTCGCACGCGGCCTGGGTCGCGAGCGGGTTGGCGGTGGCCACCGCGAACCGCGTCGTACGCACGGCCGTCATGTCGGTGCGGTAGCCGGTTGCGCTCTCCGGCGCCGCCGAAGTGTCCCTGGACTCCGACGTCGTCCCCGGCCTGGGCGCGGGCGTTCCGTTGGTGACGATCTCGCACGGGCCCGCCGCGGCGGTCGCGCCGTCCTGGTCGCCACCGCAACCGGCGAGCACCAGAGCCATCCCCATCAGCGGGGACAGCACCCATCGCCGAGACAGGAACCGCATCACCCGACGGTAGTCGATCCGGCCCGTCAGGACACCGCAGTAACCTGGGTCCGTGCCCGATCCAGCGACGTACCGACCCGCTCCGGGGTCGATTCCCGTCGAACCTGGTGTTTACCGGTTTCGGGATCCCCACGGCAGGGTCATCTACGTCGGCAAGGCCAAGAGCCTGCGCAGCAGGCTCAACTCCTACTTCGCCGACCTCGCCGGCCTGGCGCCACGGACACGGCAGATGGTGCGGACCGCCGCCGGAGTCGAGTGGACGGTCGTCAACACCGAGGTCGAGGCGCTGCAGCTCGAGTACAACTGGATCAAGGAGTTCGATCCGCGGTTCAACATCCGCTACCGGGACGACAAGTCCTATCCGGTGTTGGCGGTCACCCTCAACGAGGAGTACCCGCGGCTCATGGTCTACCGCGGCCCGCGCCGCAAAGGGGTTCGTTACTTCGGGCCGTACTCGCACGCCTGGGCGATCCGCGAAACCCTGGATCTGTTGACCCGGGTGTTCCCGGCACGCACCTGCTCGGGCGGAGTGTTCAAGCGGCACAAGCAGATTGATCGCCCCTGCCTGCTCGGCTACATCGACAAGTGTGCGGCGCCGTGTATCGGTCGGGTCAGTGCCGAGGAGCACAGGCGCATCGTGCTCGACTTCTGTGATTTCCTCGCGGGCAAGACCGATCGACTGGTCCGCGACATGGGACGCCAGATGAACGCAGCCGCCGCCGACCTGGACTTCGAGCGGGCTGCGAGGCTCCGCGACGACATCGGTGCTCTCAAGCGTGCCCTGGAGAAGCAGACCGTGGTGTTCGGTGACGGAACCGACGCCGACGTCGTCGCCTTCGCCGACGACGACCTGGAGGCCGCCGTGCAGGTGTTCCACGTCCGAGGCGGGCGTGTTCGCGGTCAGCGGGGATGGGTCATCGAAAAGTCCGGCGAGCCAGGCGAATCCACACAGGAATACCTGGTCGAGCAGTTCGTCACGCAGTTCTACGGGGATCAGGCCGAGCTGAGCGGTGCGGGCGCCGCCGGAATAGATGAGGCGACCAATCCGGTGCCGCGCCAGGTGCTGGTCCCGGTGCTTCCCGACAACGCCGACCAACTCGAGACCTGGCTATGCGGGCTGCGTGGCTCGCGGGTGGCGCTGCGGGTGCCGCTGCGCGGGGACAAACGCGCGCTCGCCGAGACGGTCAGGCGCAACGCCCAGGACGCCCTGGCCCAGCACAAGCTGAAACGAGCCGGCGATTTCACCGCGAGAAGCGCTGCGCTGCAGAGTATTCAGGATGCGTTGGGACTCGAGAACGCACCGCTGCGTATCGAGTGTGTGGACATCAGCCACGTGCAGGGCACCGACGTGGTGGCCTCGCTGGTGGTGTTCGAGGACGGGCTGCCCCGTAAGTCCGACTATCGGCATTACGCGATCAGGGACGCCGCAGGAGACGGCCGCTCCGACGACGTCGCCTCGATCGCTGAGGTGACCCGCAGGAGGTTCCACCGCCACCTGCGCGACACCCAGCCCCCCGTCGATGAGCCCGAACCGGATGCGGCCGGTCAGCAGGACGCGAGTCGGCCCCGAAGATTCGCGTACCCGCCCAACCTGTTCGTCGTCGACGGCGGCGCTCCCCAGGTCAACGCCGCCGCCGCGGTCCTCGACGAGTTGGGTATCGCCGACGTCGCGGTGATCGGGCTGGCCAAGAGGCTCGAGGAGGTGTGGGTGCCCTCCGACCCAGACCCGGTGATCATGGCGCGCAACAGCGACGGGCTGTATCTGCTGCAGCGGGTCCGAGACGAAGCCCACCGGTTCGCGATCACCTACCACCGCAGCAAGCGGTCCAAGCGGATGACCGCCTCCGCGCTGGACTCGGTGCGCGGACTGGGCGAACATCGCCGCAAGGCCCTGGTCACCCACTTCGGGTCGGTGGCCAGGCTGAAAAAAGCCAGCGTCGAGGAGATCACCGCGGTGCCCGGCATCGGGACCGCGACCGCACGCGCCGTCCTGGAGGCCCTGGGCGCTGCGGTCAGCGACTCCGAAGTCGATTCGGAAGCGCCCGCCCCGGTTATCGGCAATGATCAGAGCAGAGAAACGGGATGACAGAGCAGGGAATGCGCGAGGAAACTGGTGGGGGTGCCGGCGGCGCCGGCGATGAGGGACACCTCGAATCCGGCATCGACGTCGTGCTCGTCACGGGGCTGTCCGGCGCAGGAAGGGGCACCGCGGCCAAGGTGCTCGAGGATCTCGGCTGGTACGTCGCCGACAACCTGCCGCCTGAACTGATCGCCCGGATGGTTGAACTGGGGCTTGCCGCGGGTTCACGGATCACCCAGCTCGCAGTGGTGATGGACGTGCGGTCCCGGGGCTTCACCGGTGACCTGGACTGGGTGCGCACCGATCTGGCGACCAGGGGCATCGCGCCGCGGGTGCTCTTCCTGGAGGCGTCCGACGACATCCTGGTGCGCCGCTACGAGCAGAACCGCCGCAGTCATCCGTTGCAGGGCAACCAGACTCTCGCCGAAGGCATCGCCGCCGAACGCGCGATCCTGGCGCCGGTCCGCGCCAATGCCGACCTGGTGATCGACACCTCGGCCCTGTCGGTGCCCGCGCTGCGGGAGAGCATCGAACGCGCCTTCGGAGGCGAGGCGATCGCCGACACCAGCGTCACCGTCGAGTCCTTCGGGTACAAGTACGGGCTGCCGATGGACGCCGACACCGTGATGGATGTCCGTTTCCTGCCCAATCCCCACTGGGTCGACGATCTGCGCCCCCACAGCGGGCAGCACCCCGAGGTCCGCGACTACGTCCTCGGCCAACCCGGCGCCACCGAGTTCCTCGACTCCTACCATCAGCTGTTGGACGTCGTGATCGACGGATACCGGCGGGAGGGGAAGCGCTACATGACCGTCGCCATCGGCTGTACCGGCGGCAAACACCGCAGCGTGGCGATGGCCGAGGCGCTGGCCGCTCGGCTGCAGGACGGTTCCACGTTGACGGTGCGGGTGCTGCACCGGGATCTGGGTCGCGAATGAGGTTCCCCGCACGCGAGGAGGACAGATGAGCCCACGCATCGTCGCGCTCGGCGGGGGTCACGGGCTGTACGCGACGCTGTCGGCAGCGCGCCGCATCACCCCGCACGTCACCGCCGTGGTCACCGTCGCCGACGACGGCGGGTCGTCGGGCCGGCTGCGCAGCGAGCTGGACGTGGTGCCCCCCGGTGACCTCCGAATGGCGTTGGCGGCGTTGGCTTCCGACAGCCCGCAAGGCAGATTGTGGGCGACGATCATCCAGCACCGGTTCGGCGGAAGCGGAGCCCTGGCGGGTCATCCGATCGGCAACCTCATCCTCGCCGGGTTGAACGAGGTGCTCGCCGACCCGGTGGCCGCGCTCGACGAGCTGGGTCGCGTCCTCGGTGTCAAGGGCCGGGTGCTGCCGATGTGTCCGGTCGGTCTCAGGATCGAGGCCGACGTCGTCGGCCTGGAGTCCGACCCGCGGGTCAGCCGCGCGATCCGCGGCCAGGTCGCGATCGCCACCACCGTCGGCAAGGTCCGCAGGGTGCGGCTGCTGCCCGGCGACCCGCCGGCGACCCACCAGGCCGTCGACGCGATCATGAACGCCGACGTCGTCGTGCTCGGGCCGGGTTCCTGGTTCACCAGTGTGATCCCGCACGTCCTGGTCCCGCAGCTGGCAGTGGCGCTGCAGGCGACCACCGCCCGCCGCGCGCTGGTGCTCAACCTGGTGGCCGAGCCGGGGGAGACGGCGGGCTTCTCCGTCGAGCGTCACATCCACGTGCTGGCCCAGCATGCGCCGGACTTCACGGTGCACGACATCATCGTCGATTCGAGCAGGGTGCCGAGCGACCGGGAGCGGGACCAGCTGCGCCGCACCGCCCGAATCCTGGACGCCCACGTTGAGTTTGCCGACGTTTCCAGACCTGGTACACCTTTACATGACCCGGCGAGGTTGGCCGCGGCGCTGGAGGGGGTTCGCAAGCGCGGCATGGCGTCAACCGGCACAGCCCAGGCGATTCAGGAGCCGACTGTGCCCACACCGACAGTGAACGGACCGAGAGGTGACGACCCGTGGCGATGACAGCCGAGGTCAAGGATGAGCTCAGCCGGTTGACGGTCAACTCGGTGAGCGCACGCCGTGCCGAGGTGGCATCGCTGCTGCGTTTCGCCGGCGGGCTGCACATCGTGGCCGGGCGGGTGGTCGTCGAGGCCGAGGTCGATCTGGGCATCATCGCGCGCCGGCTGCGCAAGGACATCTATGACCTGTACGGCTACAACGCGGTCGTGCACGTGCTGTCGGCCAGTGGCATCCGCAAGAGCACGCGGTACGTGGTCCGGGTGGCCAAGGACGGTGAGGCGCTGGCGCGCCAGACCGGCCTGCTCGACCTTCGGGGCCGGCCGGTGCGCGGCCTGCCGGCCCAGGTCGTCGGCGGCAGTGTCGCCGACGCCGAAGCCGCTTGGCGCGGAGCGTTTTTGGCGCACGGGTCGCTCACCGAGCCGGGACGGTCGTCGGCGCTGGAGGTCAGCTGCCCCGGACCCGAGGCCGCGCTGGCGCTCGTGGGTGCCGCCCGGCGGTTGGGGGTCAGCGCGAAGGCCCGCGAGGTGCGCGGCAGCGACCGGGTCGTGGTTCGAGACGGCGAGGCGATCGGGGCGCTGCTCACCCGGATGGGTGCGCAGGACACCCGGCTGACGTGGGAGGAGCGGCGCATGCGTCGCGAGGTCCGCGCCACCGCGAACCGGCTCGCCAACTTCGACGACGCCAATCTGCGGAGGTCGGCGCGCGCGGCCGTGGCCGCGGCCGCCCGGGTGGAACGGGCGCTGGAGATCCTCGGCGACACGGTGCCGGACCATCTCGCGGCGGCGGGCAGCCTGCGGGTGGCCCACCGGCAGGCCTCGCTGGAGGAGCTCGGTCGGCTTGCCGAACCGCCGATGACCAAAGATGCTGTGGCAGGACGGATTCGGCGACTGCTGTCGATGGCCGACCGCAAGGCCAAGCAGGACGGCATCCCCGACACCGAGTCGGCGGTCACGCCGGACCTGCTCGAAGACGCTTGAGCCCAGCCTAGGTTGGAAGCATGACGACGTTGAGAGTCGGTGTGGCGTACCCGGCCCCGCCGTTCAACTCTATGCCCGGCGACACCGGACTCGAGATCGAGCTGATGACCGCCCTGGCCGCAGCGCTCGGCGAGCCCGTCGACTTCGTCGCCTACCGGGGCGGGGACGGCTCGGACTTCGACGCCGTCTTCGACCGGCTGGGGTCGGGTGACTACGACTGCTTGGCGGCAGGCATCACCGTGACACCGGCACGCGAAGCCAGGGCGACATTCCTTCCGCCGTATCTGATCTCGGGCCAGGCGCTGGCCGTCGACACCGGCAGGCTGCCACAGGTGCATTCGATCGATGACCTCGACGGGCTGTCCATCGGCGTGCAGCGCGGCACCACCGGCCAGCCGGTCGCCGAGCGACTCGTCGCCGAAGGCAAAGCCGCGCGGTTGTGTTTCTACGACCACGGCGACATCGGCACCGCGATCACCGACCTCACCACCGGAGGGTGTGACGCCGTGCTCGAGCTCGGCCCGGTTCTGACCGAGCTCGTCAAACCGCTGCCAGGTGTTCAGGTGGTGCAGCGCCACCTGTCGGTCGAGGACATCGCGATCGCGGTGGCACCCGCTGACCAGGCGCTTGCCGGCAGGCTTCGGGTCGCACAGGCCGAGTTGGAGGACGACGGCACACTTCAGCGCATCCGCCGCAAATGGCTGGGCAGTCCCTACGCCGACCAGACGCTGGTAGCGCTCTAGCACGGGTGGGGACAGGCCGTGCGCAGCGAGAACCGCAACCACTAGGCTGGCTGCCGGGCAGTGCCGAAGACTTTCAGTGACCGAACAGCGCATTTGAACAGATGCGCAGCGGATGAGAAACAGAGGAGACAGACGTGACGATCCGGGTAGGCGTGAACGGCTTCGGCCGCATCGGACGCAACTTCTTCCGCGCGCTGGACGCGCAGAAGGCCGAAGGTAAGAACACCGACATCGAGATCGTGGCCGTCAATGACCTCACCGACAACGCCTCGCTGGCCCACCTGCTGAAGTTCGACTCGATCCTGGGCCGGCTGCCTTATGACGTCAGCCTCGAAGGCGATGACACCATCGTCGTCGGCAACGTCAAGATCAAGGCGCTCGAGGTCAAGGAAGGCCCGGCGGCGCTCCCGTGGGGAGACCTCGGTGTCGACGTGGTCGTCGAGTCCACCGGCATCTTCACCGCCCGCGCCAAGGCGCAGGGCCATCTCGACGCCGGTGCCAAGAAGGTCATCATCTCCGCGCCTGCCAGCGACGAGGACATCACCATCGTGCTCGGCGTCAACGACGACAAGTACGACGGCAGCCAGAACATCATCTCCAACGCCTCGTGCACGACGAACTGCCTCGGCCCGCTGGCCAAGGTGCTCAACGACGAGTTCGGCATCGTCAAGGGCCTGATGACGACGGTCCACGCCTACACCCAGGATCAGAACCTGCAGGACGGCCCGCACAAGGATCTGCGCCGGGCGCGCGCCGCCGCGCTCAACATCGTGCCGACCTCGACCGGCGCCGCCAAGGCGATCGGGCTGGTGCTGCCCGAGCTCAAGGGCAAACTGGACGGTTACGCACTCCGGGTGCCGATCCCCACCGGCTCGTGCACCGACCTGACCGCCGAGCTGGCCAAGGCCGGCACCGCCGACGAGATCAACGCCGCGATGAAGGCGGCAGCAGATGGCCCGCTCAAGGGCATCCTCAAGTACTACGACGCGCCGATCGTGTCGAGCGACATCGTCACCGATCCGCACAGCTCGATCTTCGACAGCGGCCTGACCAAGGTCATCGACAACCAGGCCAAGGTCGTCTCCTGGTACGACAACGAGTGGGGCTACTCCAACCGCCTGGTCGACCTGGTCGGCCTCGTCGGCAAGTCGCTGTGACCGGGGCGAGCGAAGCGACGGGAGGATAAGCAGCGCGATGGGCATCAAATCACTCGACGACCTTCTGTCCGAAGGGGTTTCGGGGCGGGGTGTTTTGGTGCGCTCCGACTTGAACGTGCCCCTCGATGACGACGGCCACATTTCTGACCCGGGTCGCATCATCGCCTCGGTGCCGACACTGAAGGCGCTCAGTGACGCCGGCGCCAAGGTCGTCGTCACCGCGCACCTCGGCAGGCCCAAGGGCGAGCCGGACCCCAAGTTCTCCCTCGCCCCGGTGGCCGCGGCGCTGGGGGAGAAGCTGGGCCGGCACGTCCAACTGGCCGGTGATGTCGTCGGATCCGACGCGCTGGCCCGCGCCGAAGGGCTCACCGACGGCGACATCCTGCTGCTGGAGAACATCCGCTTCGATGCCAGGGAGACCAGCAAGGACGACGCCGAGCGCACGAAGTTGGCCAAGGCCCTCGTCGAACTCGTCGGTGACGACGGAGCCTTCGTCTCGGATGGTTTCGGCGTGGTGCATCGCAAGCAGGCCTCGGTGTACGACGTCGCCGCGTTGCTGCCGCACTACGCGGGCACCCTGGTGGCGACCGAGGTGAAGGTGCTCGAGCAGTTGACCGGCGCCGACGAGCGGCCCTATGCCGTCGTGCTGGGCGGCTCCAAGGTGTCGGACAAGCTGGCGGTCATCGAGAACCTCGCCACCAAGGCGGACAGCCTGGTCATCGGCGGCGGTATGTGCTTCACCTTCCTTGCCGCACAAGGTCTTTCAGTGGGAGGCTCGCTGCTCGAGGAGGGCATGATCGAGACCTGCCGCAAGCTGCTCGACACCTATGGCGACGTGCTGCATCTGCCGGTCGACATCGTGGTGGCGGAGAAGTTCTCCGCCGACTCGCCGGCAGAGACGGTGGCCGCCGACAAGATCCCGGACGGCAAGATGGGTCTGGACATCGGACCGGAGTCGGTGAGGCGGTTCAGCGCGCTGCTGTCCAACGCCAGGACGATCTTCTGGAACGGCCCGATGGGGGTGTTCGAGTTCCCCGCGTTCGCGGCAGGCACCAAGGGCGTGGCCGAGGCCATCATCGGCGCCACCGGCAAGGGCGCGTTCAGCGTGGTGGGCGGCGGGGATTCGGCGGCAGCAGTGCGTCAGCTGGGCCTGCCGGAGGACGGGTTCTCCCACATTTCCACCGGTGGTGGCGCCTCGCTGGAATACCTTGAGGGCAAAGAACTGCCCGGCATAAACGTACTGAACTAGGAGACCCGTGTCCCGTAAGCCGCTGATCGCCGGCAACTGGAAGATGAACCTCAACCACTTCGAGGCCATCGCGCTGGTGCAGAAGATCGCTTTCTCGTTGCCGGACAAGTACTTCGACAAAGTCGACGTCACCGTCATCCCGCCCTTCACCGATCTGCGGAGCGTGCAGACTCTGGTCGACGGCGACAAGTTGCGGCTCACCTATGGTGCGCAGGACGTGTCCCAGCACGACGCGGGCGCCTACACCGGTGAGATCAGCGGTGCGTTCCTGTCCAAGCTGGGGTGCACGTTCGTCGTGGTGGGGCACTCCGAGCGGCGCACCTACCACAACGAGGACGACGCGCTGGTCGCCGCGAAGGCCGCCGCCGCGTTCAAGCACGGCCTGATCCCGATCATCTGCATCGGCGAGCACCTCGAGGTCCGTGAGGCGGGCAACCACGTCGAGCACAACGTCAGCCAATTACGTGGCTCGCTGGCCGGTCTGTCGGCCGAACAGATCGGGCAGGCCGTCATCGCCTACGAACCGGTGTGGGCGATCGGCACCGGCCGGGTGGCCAGCGCTGCCGACGCGCAGGAGGTCTGCAAGGCCATCCGGGAGGAATTGGGCAACCTGGCCTCCGCCGACCTCGCCTCCGGGGTGCGCGTGCTCTACGGCGGGTCCGTCAACGCGAAGAACGTCGGTGAGATCGTCGGTAAGAGCGACGTCGACGGCGCGCTGGTGGGTGGGGCCTCGTTGGACGGTGAGCAGTTCGCCACGCTGTCGGCGATCGCGGCAGGCGGGCCACTGCCCTGAACCGTGCTCAATTGTCGGCTCGCCGACGTGTAGTCTGGCCGCCATGGAATTGGCCCTGCAGATCACACTGATCGTGACCAGCGTGCTGGTCGTGCTCCTGGTCCTGCTGCATCGCGCCAAGGGTGGCGGTCTGTCCAGCCTCTTCGGCGGCGGCGTGCAGTCCAGCCTGTCCGGCTCCACCGTGGTCGAGAAGAACCTCGACCGGTTGACCCTGTTCGTCACCGGGATCTGGGTGGTCTCCATCGTCGGCATGGCGCTCTCGATCAAATACGGGTGAACCCCGACCGGATGCCCGCCCAGGGCATCGCCCTCACGACGGCTTACTTCCCGCTGTCGTGGGGCTTTCTGTTCTTCAAGCCGAAGGTTGTGCTCAACGGCTACGAGATGCCCGTGGTGGGGTGGGGTCGTGTCGTCTATCCGACCTGGCCGGGCCGCTACCACGTGCAGGTGTTCGTTCCCTACCTCATTCCGTCTCGCGTCGGCCTGGCCGACTACACGGTGCTGGTGAACCCCGACCAATTTGTCGAGCTCGAGTACAAGATGCCGCTGTGGGCGTTCAGCCGCGGGGCCCTGGTGATCACCTCCGCGCTGACGATGGTGCTGCTCTACGCGTAACGCGGGAGCGGTTGCCCTCGCCCTGCGCTCGTACAGCCGGCCCTCGATACTTGAACACATGACCGAGGTCTCCGACGCGACGTCCGATGCTGCTCTCGAACCGATCGGTGCCGTGCGACGCACCCAGGTGGGCCGGGAAGCCACCGAACCGATGCGCGAGGACATCCGGCTGCTCGGGGCGATCCTCGGTGAGACGGTGCGCGAGCAGAACGGCGATGAGGTGTTCGATCTCGTCGAGCGGGCCCGGGTCGAGTCCTTCCGGGTACGCAGGTCCGAGATCGACCGCACCGACATGGCAAAGCTGTTCGACGGCGTCGACATCCATCAGGCGATCCCCGTCATCCGGGCGTTCACCCATTTCGCGCTGCTGGCCAACGTCGCCGAGGACATCCACCGCGAGCGCCGCAGGGCCATCCACGAGTCGGCGGGGGAGCCACCGCAGAACAGCAGCCTGGCCGCTACCTACCTGAAACTCGACACCGCGGAACTGGATTCGGGCACCGTCGCCGACGCCCTCGTCGGCGCGCTGGTGTCCCCGGTCATCACCGCACATCCCACCGAGACCCGCAGACGCACGGTGTTCGACACCCAGCACCGCATCACCGAGCTGATGCGCCTGCGCCTGCACGGCTACACCACGACCGAGAACGGCCGCGACATCGAGCGTGAACTACGCCGCCACATCCTCACGCTGTGGCAGACCGCGCTGATCCGGCTGTCCCGGCTGAAGATCCAGGACGAGATCGAGACGGGCCTTCGCTACTACCCTGCGGCATTCTTCGAGGTCATCCCGAAGGTCAACGCCGACGTCCGCGCGGCCTTCGAGGCCCGCTGGCCGGGGGCGGGCCTGCTGCAGGAGCCGATCCTGCGGCCGGGATCGTGGATCGGTGGCGACCGCGACGGCAACCCCAACGTGACCGCCGAGGTCGTCAGGCAGGCCACCGGCAGGGCCGCCTATACCGCATTCGCGCACTACTTCGTCGAGCTCACCGCGCTCGAGGAGGAACTGTCGATGTCGCGGCGGCTGGTGCACATCAGCGACCACGTGACCGCACTCGCCGAGGCATGCCACGAACCCGCCCGCGCCGACGAACCCTACCGCCGCGCCCTGCGCGTGATCCACGCCCGCCTGACCGCCACCGCCGGGCAGATCCTCGACCGGCAACCCGAACACGAACTCGACCTGGGCCTCGAGGCCTACGGCACCCCGGGCGAACTGCTGGCCGACCTCGACGCCGTCGATGCGTCACTGCGTGCCAACGGCAGCGCGGTGCTGGCCGATGACCGCCTGGTGCGGCTGCGGGAAGCTGTGCGGGTCTTCGGTTTTCACCTGTCGGGTCTCGACCTGCGGCAGAACTCCGACGTGCACGAGGAGGTCGTCGCCGAACTGCTGGCCTGGGCGGGGGTGCACGCCGACTACGCCTCGCTGAGCGAAACCGAACGCGTCGAGCTACTGGCGGCCGAGTTGGCCACCCGCCGTCCGCTGATCGGTCCTGATGCCGATCTGTCCGAGTTGGCCCGGAAGGAACTCGACATCGTCAGAGCGGCCGCGCGGGCGGTGCACGTCTTCGGGCCGCAGGCGGTGCCGAACTACATCATCTCGATGTGCCAGTCGGTGTCGGACATGCTGGAGGCGGCGCTGCTGCTCAAGGAGGCCGGACTGCTGGATGCGTCGTCAGAGCATCCCTACGCACCGGTCGGGGTCGTCCCGCTGTTCGAGACCATCGACGACCTGCAGCGGGGGTCCTCGATCCTGGAATCCGCACTTGACCTTCCGCTGTACCGGTCGATCGTCGCGGCCCGTGGCGACAGCCAGGAGGTGATGCTCGGCTATTCGGACTCCAACAAGGACGGCGGGTACCTGGCCGCGAACTGGGCGCTGTACCGGGCCGAGCTCGATCTGGTCGAGTCGGCACGCAAGACCGGGATCCGGCTGCGGCTGTTCCACGGCCGCGGCGGCACCGTCGGGCGTGGTGGCGGCCCGAGCTACGACGCGATCCTCGCGCAGCCGCCCGGCGCGGTCAGGGGATCGCTGCGGATCACCGAGCAGGGCGAGGTGATCGCCGCGAAGTACGCCGAGCCGAGGATCGCCCACCGCAACCTCGAAACGCTGCTGGCCGCCACGCTGGAGGCGACCCTGCTCGACACCGAAGGTCTCGGGGAGCTGGCCGAACCGGCCTACGAGGTGCTCGACGACCTGGCGGCGCGGGCACAGCGGGCCTACGCCGAACTCGTCCACGAGACCCCGGGGTTCGTGGAGTACTTCAAGGCGTCGACACCGGTCAGCGAGATCGGCGCCCTCAACATCGGCAGCAGGCCGACCTCGCGCAAGCCCACCACCTCGATCTCGGACCTGCGGGCCATCCCGTGGGTGCTGGCGTGGAGCCAGTCCAGGGTGATGCTGCCCGGCTGGTACGGCACCGGGACGGCCTTCGAGCAGTGGATCGCCGACGGCGACGACGGCGAAGCCCGCCTCGAGGTGCTGCAGGATCTGTACCGGCGATGGCCGTTCTTCGCGACGGTGCTGTCGAACATGGCGCAGGTGCTGGCCAAGTCGGATCTCGGTCTGGCCGCGCACTACGCGGAACTCGTCGAGGACGAAGCGCTTCGCCGTCGGGTGTTCGGCAAGATCGCCGACGAGCACGAGCGCACGATCCGCATGCACAAGCTCATCACCGGCCACGACGACCTGCTGGCCGACAACCCGGCGCTGGCCCGGTCGGTGTTCAACCGCTTCCCCTACCTCGAGCCGCTGAACCACCTTCAGGTCGAACTGCTGCGCCGCTATCGCTCCGGCGACGACGACGAACTCGTGCAGCGCGGCATCCTGCTGACCATGAGCGGTTTGGCCACCGCGCTGCGCAACAGCGGATAGCCGGCTACAGACCGGTGGTGCGGCGCACCTTGTTGACCGCGCCGCGGACCACCTGCTCGGTGGCGGCCAACGGCAGGATGACCGATTCGCCGATCCCGACGATCCGCTCGACGCGCACCACGATGCCTTCCATCCGGTCGACGACGGCGTTCAGGCGCGGGGCCAACTCGTTGATCTGGCTGATGGTGTCGTTGAATCGCTCGAGCGTCGCGTCGAGTTTGCCCGTCGACCTGTTCAGGTCGTCGAGCGTCTCACTCAGGCCCTCCAGGATCGTGTCGACCTGCTCGACGGTGACATCAGCGTTCAGCGCTGCTTGGGCGAGCTTCCTGATGCGCTCGCCGCCGGTCCGGACTGCTGGTCTGCCGCCTTTGTCTGCCATGTCGGCCAGTATGACGTGTGCGGCCGGTGAGTCGGATATGTTCACCCTTGATGATGCCCCCCAGAGTCGCGCTGTTCGCCACCTGCTTCAACGACGTGATGTGGCCCGAGACTCCGAAAGCCGTTGTGCGGCTGCTGCGCAGGCTCGGATGCGTTGTCGAGTTCCCACTGGGGCAGACCTGCTGCGGTCAGATGTTCACCAACACCGGCTACGCCGACGAGGCCACCCCCGCGGTGCGTAACTTCGCCGCGACCTTCGCCGGGTACGACGCCGTCGTCGCGCCGTCGGGTTCCTGTGTCGGCTCGGTGCGCCACCAGCACCGCGACGTGGCCGCGCGCGCCGGGGACACCCGGCTGCAGGCCGCGGTCGAGGCCATCGCGCCCAACGTCTACGAGCTCTCGGAGTTCCTGGTCGACGTCCTCGGTGTCACCGACGTGGGTGCGTACTTCCCGCACCGCGTCACCTACCACCCGACCTGTCACTCGCTGCGAATGCTGCGGGTCGGCGACCGCCCGCTGCGACTGCTCGAGGCGGTGCGCGGTATCGACCTCGTCGAGTTGCCCGGCGCGGAGCAGTGCTGCGGGTTCGGCGGCACCTTCGCGCTGAAGAACGCCGACACGTCGATCGCGATGGGAGCCGACAAGGCGGCGGCGGCACGACGCACCGGTGCCGAAGTTCTTGTCGCCGGTGATAATTCGTGCCTGGCGCACATCGGGGGACTGCTGTCCCGGCAGCGCAGTGGGATGCGGGTCATGCATCTGGCCGAACTGCTCGCCACCACCGAGAACGGCGGCTCGTGACCGGCCACCCGCATGTCGGGGTCACCGGGGCGTTCCTGGGTCTTCCCACCTTCCAGACCGCGGCCAAGGCGGCGCTGGGGGACTCGGTGCTGCGCCGCAACCTCGCCCACGCCACCGGCACCATCCGCGCCAAGCGCGCCGCCGTCGTCGCCGAACTGCACAACTGGGAGGAACTGCGGCTGGCCGCCGCGGCCATCAAGGACGCGGCGCTGCACCGTCTCGACGAGCATCTTGAGGCATTCGAGGCCAATGCCACCGCGGCGGGCGCGACGGTGCACTGGGCCCGCGACGCCGAGGAAGCCAACCGCATCGTCGTCGAACTGGTGCGGGCCGCAGCGGCGTCCGAGGTGGTCAAGGTCAAATCGATGGTCACGCAGGAGATCGAACTCAACGAGGCGCTCGCCGCGGCCGGGATCGACGCGTGGGAGACCGACCTGGCGGAGCTCATCGTCCAACTCGGTGACGACTGGCCCAGTCACATCCTGGTACCGGCGATCCACCGCAACCGTGCCGAGGTTCGCGAGATCTTCCTGCGCGAGATGGGTAAGGTCGGCCGCCCCGCACCGAGCGACCTCACCGACGACCCGAGGCGCCTCGCCGAAGCCGCCAGGCTGCACCTGCGGGAGAAGTTCCTGAGGGCCAAGGTAGCGGTGTCCGGCGCCAACTTCGCGATCGCCGACACGGGCAGCCTGGTGGTCGTCGAGTCCGAGGGCAACGGCCGGATGTGCCTGACGCTGCCGGAGACCCTGATCTCGGTCGTCGGCATCGAGAAGGTGCTTCCCTCGTTCCGTGACCTGGAGGTGTTCCTGCAGGTGCTGCCCCGCAGCAGTACCGGTGAACGCGAGAATCCGTACACCTCGGTCTGGACCGGACCTGCCGCCGGCGACGGGCCGCGCAACGTCCACATCGTCCTGCTGGACAACGGCCGCACCCGGGTGCTCGCCGACCCCGAGGGACGCGACGCGTTGAGATGCATCCGCTGCTCGGCCTGCCTGAACGTGTGCCCGGTCTACGAGCGCGCCGGTGGCCATTCCTACGGCTCGGTGTACCCGGGGCCGATCGGGGCGGTGCTCACCCCGCAACTGCGTGGCACCGGCAGTGACGTCGACAGGTCGTTGCCGTTCGCATCGAGTTTGTGTGGTGCCTGCTTCGACGTCTGTCCGGTGCGCATCGACATCCCGTCGATGCTGGTGCATCTTCGCACCAGGGTGGTGGACGAGAGCCGCGGTGGGCTGCCCTCGGGCGAGCAGGCGGCGATGAAGGGCGCAGGTTGGGTGTTCGCCGACCACCGGCGGATGGAGATCGCAGGACGGGTTGCCGCGGCCGCCGGAAAAGCCCTGCGCAGCAAGCTCTTCGGTGCGAAGCAGACGTTACACTCGCTGCCGTGGCCCGCCAGTGCCTGGTCGACTGCGCGTGATGCGCCGGTGCCGCCCACCGAGTCGTTCCGGGCGTGGTGGGATCGGACGGACGGCGGCACTCGTGAGTGAGGCACGAGCCGAGATCCTCGGCCGGATCCGCGGTGCGCTGGCGGACCGGCCCGCCGCACGCGAGGTGCCGTGGACCTACGGCCGACCCGTCGGCACCGGTGACCTCGATCTCGTCGACCGCTTCGTCGAGCGGGTCGCCGACTACCGAGCCACGATCGAGAGGGTGGGCGAGGACGCCGCAGCCGCGGCCGTCACCGCGGCGCTGCAGGCGGTCTCGGCCGAGCGGGTGGTCGCCGACGCGGCGGTGCGCGCCGCCTGGCCGCACAGCGCGCCGTGGGTCGCCGACGAGATGCTGACCACGTATGACCTCGACGGTGTCGACGCAGTGGTCACCACGGCGACGGTGGCCGTGGCCAACACCGGCACGATCATCCTCGACCACGGGCCCGGACAGGGCCGCCGGGCGTTGAGCCTCGTCCCCGACGTCCACGTCTGCGTGGTCGAGGCCCGGCAGATCGTCGACGATGTCCCGAATGCCGTTGCCCGGCTGATGGCCTCGGGAATGCACACCCGGCCCCTGACGTGGATCAGCGGTCCCAGCGCCACCAGCGACATCGAGCTCGACCGTGTCGAGGGGGTTCACGGCCCGCGCACCCTCCACGTGATCGTCGTCGGATAGGGGAACCGGGCAGGCCTCACGCACGTCTGATCAACATGTGGATTCGCCAGTGTGACCGCGACCCTAGGGTGACGGATGCCGCGTTGACCGACCGTACCGCCCAGTACATCGCGGGCGTCGCGGATGCCCGAGCCGCTCAGAATGGTGGTGGGTCGTCGCCGTAGTCGGGGTGTGGTCGAGGTGGCGGTAGGCCTGCCTGCCGATGCTGTTCGGCTGCACCGGCTCGATGGTGTTCGAGGGCGCGTTGGGCGGCGTTGTATTCGCGTTCGGCTTTGATGCGTGCGGCATTGTCGGCGGCGCGGGTGCGTCGTCGCTTCGGCATCTTGGCGGTGCGCCCGGGATCCGGAGGCGGTTGCGCCATCGGCAATAGTTCGGCGGTGGTGGTGTCCCAGCCGGGGAAGAACAACCGGCTGGCCGGCACTGTGGTGGCGCGCTGCCCGGCCGGAGTCGTCCAGATCACCGTCCCATCTGGTAATTGTTTGTCGTGCCAGCCCTCGGCGAAGGTTTTTCCGATGTGGTGGGTGCGGCATTTGCAGTTCAGATTCGACGCATGGGTGGGCCCGTACGGCCAGGGCCTCACGTGGTCGATATCGCAGTGTTCGGCGGGCACGTCACAGCCCGGGAACCGGCAGAACAGGTCACGGGCGCGCACGAACGCCGCCAGTTTGGCCGAGGGACGGTAGTGCGGTTCGGGATCGGGCCCGGGCAGCCACAACGCCTTGATCGCCGCCCCGCCCCGGATCGCCTCGGCCAACGCCACGATCGGCAGGATCTTCACCCCGGGTAGCAACGCCACCCCCGAATCCCGCAGGCACGGAAGCGAATCCGACTTCGACGGCTCCGGATCGGCGGGCGACTCCGGCTCGGGCGGCGTCACGGGCTCGGGCGTCGGCTCAGGGGCGGGCTCAGTGTGGGGCTGCTTGTCGGCGCGGGGGTTGTGTTGTTCGCGGTCCTCGGTGGCGATCAGTTGTTGGGCTGCCTCGATTGCGGCTGGATCGGCGATCACCGAGATGACCACATTCGACTTGGGGGGTGCTGTGGCCGCGCATTCGGGGCTGCTGCACCGGCACGGCAGACGATCCTGGCCCGCAATGATGGCCCCGACCGCGCACGAGCGCCGCTCACCCACGGTGCGCGGGTCGCTGTCGCAGATCCCTTTGAGCATCGCGGTGATGCGGGCCGAGAGCATCGCGGCGTCACAGCCCAGTAGCTGACCCCAGACCAAAACCAGCTCGTCGGGGTCCTCAGCGGCTCCGATATGGAAATCGCGGGTCTTGATGACCTCCCGGGCGCGTATCACCGCGTCCGGGTCATAGCGGTCGATCAGCGCGTCGATGGCCCGGATCAACCGCACGTCCGACAACGGCCCCCACTGCAACGCCTGCTCGGCCAGCGCGGCATCCAGAAGGGCGAGCAACTGCGCGTCATCGACCAGGCGGGTGCGCCAGGTGATCTCCGAGATCAACCGGGCACTCAGCCGGCCCGCGATGAAAAGCGCCGCGATCTTGGGCAGCCGCTCCCGCAGCGCGACCGCGATCCGCATCTGCCCCGACGCCCGCTTCTGCCCGATGTTCAACACCGCCCCGAGCTCGGAGGCCGCCTCGGCCCAGGAGTCATATACCCACCTGTCACACTCGTCGTCATAGGTGACCGTCAGATGCACCAGCTGTGCGATCGCCGCAAACTTGCGTGCACCCGCGGCAGCTTCCTCGCGAGCGGCCTGTTCGATCGCAGCGAACAGCGCGGACTCAGCCAAACCCGCGAAGATCATATCGAACATACATTCGATCCTACCCACCGGCTGTGACAAGTCCCGACGTCATTTGACAACCACCACCGAGATTGCATCCACGGCGCTGCTTCTGCGAATTTAACCGCAGCAGAAGCAATCTCGGCGAAGTCAGGTCCGCGCTACACTAGCCCTGCAATGACCGTCACCTACCGGCTTCTCCGCATCGCGCTCGTCGTCTTCGGCGCGGTGATGCTGCTTCTCTATCCACTGGCGGTGGTATGGCCGTCGGGGTGGGCATGGCATCACGGCGCGCCGTACGAGTCCGAGTACTTCATGATGATCGTCGGCCTCTACGCGGTATTGGGAGCTTTTCTCTGCAACGCGGCGCGACGTCCCGAGGCGAACCTCAGCCTGATCTGGTTCACGGTGTGGTCGAGCGTCGTCCACGCGGTGATCATGGCGGTGCAATCCTTCGGCGACCCCCAACACCGGGGACATCTGTGGGGCGATGTGCCTGCGCTGCTGCTGGTGGCGGTCGTGCTGGCGGTGCTCGTGAGATCTGCCGATCTCAAAAACAAGTCAGGTTAGAGCTTCGACGCCGCGTCCTCGTCGAGAAGCCAGACGGTGGCCTCCCGGCCCACCGCGCCTGCGGCGGGGACGTCGACCGGCGCCGCGCCGTTGATCGCGGCGGCCACGGCCTCGGCCTTCCCGGCTCCCGACACCACCAGCCAGACCTCCCGCGACCGCGCAACCGCGGGCAGCGTCAACGTGATCCGCCGTGGCGGGGGCTTGGGGGAGTCCGTGACCCCGACCACCAGCCGCTCGCTCTCGCGCACCGCGGGGGTGTCCGGGAACAACGAGTTGATGTGACCCTCGGGCCCCATTCCCAGCAGATGCACGTCGAACTCTGGCTCCGGTGCGTCGAGGGTGGCGGTCAGCAGCTCGGCATACCCTGCGGCGGCGGCGTCGAGGTCGTCGCCGAACTCACCATCGGTGGCGGCCATCGCGTGCACATTGACGTCCGGGATCTCGACGTGGTCCAACAACGCCTCGCGGGCCTGCTTGTCGTTGCGCTCGTCGTCGTCGTGGGGCACGAATCGTTCGTCGCCCCAGTACACGTGGACCTTCTGCCAATCGACCTCGTCGTTGCGTTCACCGACGCGCTTGAGCAGGCCGATGCCGGTCCCGCCGCCGGTCAGCACGATGGTGGCCTGGCCCCGCTCGGCGATCGCATCGGCGATCGCGCCCACCAGCCGATCCCCAGCAGCTTCGACCAACGCCGCAGTGTCGGAATAGGTTTCGACGATCGGCTTCATCGGTAAACCACCTTGTCAATGCCGGCCAGTGCCTCGTGGTAGATCTCATCGGCGTCGAGCCGCCGCAGCTCCTCGGCGAGGCACTCCGGCGTATCCCTGCGCGCCAACGGAACCAGCGCCACGGGGCGGGACGTGCGGCTCAACGTCGCGGTCCGCCCCTCCTGGGGGCGACTGAGCGTCACGGTCTCGCCGGCCCGATGCAGCTCCACCTTCAACGTGCCCACCGCACGCGTCACCGGGCCGTCGATCCTGCTTGCCAGCCAGCCCGCCAGGATGTCCAGTGCGGGCTCCGCCTCCAGGCCCGAGACCAGGGCGGACTCGATCGGCTCATGGGGTGGCTCGTCGATGGCCGAGGCCAGCAAGGCGCGCCAGTACGTGATGCGGCTCCACGAGATGTCCGTGTCACCCGAGGAGTATCCGGGCAGCCTGCCCTTGATCGCGGCCAGCGGGTCGGCCGCCCGGGTGGCATCGGTGATCCGCCGAAGGGCCAGCCTTCCCAACGGGTCCTGGGCGGGAACGTCGGGTGCGAGGGTGGGCCACCAGGCCACCACGGGCGTGTCGGGCAGCAGGAACGGCAACACCACGCTGTCGGCGTGCGCGGCGAGTTCGCCGTGCAGTCGCAGCACCACGACCTCGCCCGCGCCCGCGTCGCGGCCGACCCGCAGCTCGGCGTCGAGGCGCGGCGCGGCGGCGTCACGCTCACCGGGCAGCGCGATGATCACCCGGCAGGGATGCTCGCGGCTGGCGAACGTCGCCGCCTCGACCGCGCCCTCGAGGGTGGCCTCGCTCTCGACGGAGATCACCAGCGTCAACACGCGGCCGAGGGTGAGCGCCCCACCTTCCTCGCGCAGGCTGATGATCTTCTTGTTGATCTCGTTGGTGGTCGTATCGGAAAGCTCGACGATCACGGCCGCCTCCACTCACGGTCCAGCCGGTGCACCATGTCGTATGCCGACGGCGGGCCCCACGTGCCGGACCTGTACGGCTCCGGCTTTCCGTGGGAGGCCCAATTCTCCAGAACCGGATCGAGTATCTCCCAGGACAATTCGACCTCGGCGTTGACGGGGAACAGCGACGGCTCACCGAGCAGGACGTCGAGGATCAGCCGCTCGTAGGCCTCCGGCGAGTCCTCGGCGAACGCCGAGCCGTAGGAGAAGTCCATGTTGACGTCGCGAACCTCCATCGCGCTGCCCGGGACCTTGGAACCGAATCGCGTCGTGATGCCCTCGTCGGGTTGGATCCGTAGCACCAGGGCGTTCTTACCGAGTTCCTCGGTCATCGTGCTGTCGAACGGCAGGTGCGGAGCCCGCTTGAACACCAGTGCCACCTCGGTCACCCTGCGGGGCAACCGTTTCCCGGTGCGCAGGAAGAACGGAACCCCGGCCCAGCGCCTGGTGTCGACCTCCAGCGTGATCGCGGCGAACGTCTCGGTGGTGGAGTCCTCGGCGAAGCCGTCCTCGGAGAGCAGGCCGGGCACCTTCTCGCTGCCCTGCCAGCCGGCCGCGTACTGACCGCGTGCGGTCGTCTGGTCCAACGGCTGCAGCGGCCGCGTCGCCGAGAGCACCTTGATCTTCTCGGCCTGCAGTTCGTGCGGGTTGAAGCTGACGGGCTCCTCCATCGCGGTCAGCGCCAGCAGCTGGATCAGGTGGTTCTGGATGACGTCGCGGGCGGCGCCGATGCCGTCGTAATAGCCTGCCCGGCCGCCCAATCCGATGTCCTCGGCCATCGTGATCTGCACGTGGTCGACGTAGTGCGCGTTCCAGATGGGCTCGTAGAGTTCGTTCGCGAAGCGCAGCGCCAGAATGTTCTGGACCGTCTCCTTGCCGAGGTAGTGGTCGATGCGGAACACCGATTCCTCGGGGAACACGCTGTTGACCACGGCGTTGAGCTCGCGCGCGCTGCGCAGATCGTGCCCGAACGGCTTCTCGATGACGACCCGACTCCAGCTGCCGTCGTGCTGGCGGGCCAGGCCCGACTTCTGCAGCTGCTCGCACACGACGGGGAACGCCTTCGGTGGGATCGACAGGTAGAACGCATGATTGCCGCCGGTGCCGCGTTCGGCGTCGAGCTTCTCCAGGGTCTCCGCCAACCGGGCGAAGGCGTCGTCGTCGTCGAACGTCCCCTGGACGAATCGAACGCCCTCGGCCAAGCGGTCCCACACCTCCTGGCGGAACGGGGTTCGCGCGTGCTGCTTGACGGCTTCGTACACCACCTGGCCGAAATCTTCGTCGACCCAGTCCCGTCGAGCGAAACCCACCAGCGCGAACGACGGCGGGAGCAGCCCGCGGTTGGCCAGGTCGTAGATCGCCGGCATCAACTTCTTGCGGGCGAGGTCACCCGTGACACCGAAGATCACGACGCTGCACGGCCCTGCGATGCGGGGCATGCGCTTGTCGCGCTTGTCCCGCAACGGGTTATGCCACGGCTGGCTCATAGCTGCGCGTCACTTCTTTTCGTCGAGCTGGCCCTGGGTGGCATCGAGCAGTTCCTGCCACGACTTCTCGAACTTGTCGACGCCTTCGTCCTCGAGCACCTTGAACACGTCGGGCAGATCGATGCCGATCGACGACAGCTGGTCGAAGACCGCCTGCGATTCCTCGCCGCGGCCGGTGATGGTGTCCCCGGTGATGACGCCGTGGTCGGCGACGGCGTCCATCGTCTTCTCCGGCATGGTGTTGACGGTGTTGGGGGCGACAAGCTCGGTGACGTACAGAGTGTCCGAGTAGTCCGGGTTCTTCACGCCCGTGGAGGCCCACAGCGGTCGCTGCACCCGGGCCCCGGCGGACTTCAGCGCCTCGAATCGATCGCCGCCGAGGAACACCTCTTCGTAGGCGGCGTAGGCGAGGCGCGCGTTCGCGACGCCGGCCTTGCCGCGCAACGCCAGCGCTTCGTCTTTCCCGGAGTCACTGCCGATCTTCTCGAGTCGCTTGTCGATCTCGGTGTCCACGCGGGACACGAAGAACGATGCCACGGAGTGGATTCGGGACACGTCGTGACCGGCTTCCTTGGCCTTCTCCAGACCCTCCAGGTAGGCATCCATCACCGCGCGATGCCGCTCGACGGAGAAGATCAGCGTCACGTTGACCGAGATGCCCTCGGCGATGACCGACGTGATCGCGGGCAGGCCCGCGAGCGTCGCGGGGATCTTGATCAGCAGGTTCGGTCGGTCGACGATCTTCCACAGCTCGATGGCCTGCAGGATCGTCTTGTCGGTGTCGTGGGCCAGTCGCGGGTCGACCTCGATGGACACCCGCCCGTCCACGCCGTCGGAGAGCTCGTACTGCTTGGCCAGCACATCGCAGGCGTTGCGGACGTCATCGGTGGTCACCGTGCGGATCGTCGCGTCGACGTCGGCGCCCCGCTGGGCGAGCTCGGCGACCTGGTCGTCGTAGGCGGTGCCTGCGGACAGGGCAGCCTGGAAAATCGACGGGTTGGTGGTCACGCCGACCACCGACTTGGTGTCGATGAGCTCCTGCAGGTTGCCGGTCTGCAGGCGATCACGGGACAGGTCGTCCAGCCACACCGATACTCCTGCGGCGGCCAGCGCGGCCAGATTGGGGTTCTGGGTCATGACATTTCCTCAGTTTCGTTAGGTCTAGTTTGCGATCGTGCGCTCTGCGGCGGCCACCACTGCCTCTGGGGTGAACCCGAACTCGCGGAACAACGTTTTGTCATCGGCGGATTCGCCGTAGTGCTCGATGGAGATGATCTCGCCGGTGTCGCCGACTAGCTTGTACCAGCTCTGCGCGACGGCAGCCTCGACGGCGACGCGGGCCGACACCCGCGGCGGCAACACGCTGTCGCGGTACTCCTTGGGCTGCGACTCGAACCACTCGACGCACGGCATCGACACGACGTACGTCGAGATCTTCTTCTCCTCCAACATCTTCTGCGCCTCAACCGCCAGCTGCAGCTCAGAGCCGGTCGCGATCAGGATGACGTCGGCGTCCTCGGCGGGCGTGCCTCCACCGAGCACGTAGCCGCCGCGGGCCACGCCCTCGGCACTGGTGCCCTCGAGCACGGGTACCCCCTGCCGGGTCAGGATGAACCCGACCGGGCCGCTGCCGTTGCCGCGCGCGAGGATGCTGCGCCACGCGTAGGCGGTCTCGTTGGGGTCACCGGGCCGCACGACCGACAGATTCGGGATTGCCCGCAGCGCAGCGAGATGCTCGATCGGCTGGTGGGTGGGGCCGTCCTCGCCGAGGCCGATGGAGTCGTGGGTCCAGATGTAGATGGTGTCGATGTCCATCAGCGACGCCAGCCGCACCGCGGGGCGCATGTAGTCGGAGAACTGCAGGAACGTGCCCCCGAAGGCCCGGGTCGGGCCGTGCAGCACGATGCCCGACAGGATCGAGCCCATGGCGTGCTCGCGGATGCCGAAGTGCAGCACCCTTCCGTACCAGTCCGCCGTGAAGTCCTCGGTGGATATCGACGGCGGCCCAAAGGACTTCACGCCCTTGATGGTGGTGTTGTTGCTGCCCGCTAGGTCGGCCGAACCGCCCCACAGCTCGGGCAGCTTCGGCGCGACGTCGTTGAGCACCTGACCGAACGCCGCCCGGGTGGCGACTGCCTTGCTGCCCGGTTCCCAGTACGTCAGGTCGGCGTCCCAGCCTTCCGGCAGTTCCTGAGCCAGCAACCGGTCGAGCAGCTTCTTGCGCTCGGGCTCGCGTTCGGCCCATGCGTCGAACTCCGGCTGCCACTTCTGGTGAGCCTCACGGCCCCGGTCGATCAGCCTGCGGGTGTGCTCGATGACCTCGTCGCGGACCTCGAACGTCTTGTCCGGGTCGAAGCCGAGGATGTTCTTGACCGCCGCGACCTCGTCGTCGCCCAGCGCCGAGCCGTGCACGCCACCGGTGTTCATCTTGTTCGGGGCGGGATAGCCGATGATGGTGCGCAGCGCAATGAACGACGGCTTGTTGGTGATCTTCTTGGCCTCGGCGATGGCTTCTTCGATACCGACGACGTTCTCCCCGCCTTCGATCTCCTGCACGTGCCAGCCGTAGGCGCGGTACCGCGCCGCGACGTCCTCGGAGAGCGCGATGTCGGTGTCGTGCTCGATGGAGATCTGGTTCTTGTCGTAGAACACGATGAGGTTGCCGAGCTGCTGGGTGCCCGCTAGCGACGACGCCTCGCTGGTGACCCCCTCCTCGATGTCGCCGTCGGAGGCGATCACGTAGATGTAGTGGTCGAACGGGCTGGTGCCTGGTGCGGCGTCCGGGTCGAAGAGGCCCCGTTCGTAGCGGGCCGCCATCGCCATGCCGACCGCCGAGGCCAGGCCCTGGCCGAGCGGCCCCGTGGTGATCTCGACGCCCTTGGTGTGCCGGAACTCGGGGTGGCCCGGCGTTTTCGATTTCCAGGTGCGCAGCGATTCGATGTCATCGAGCTCGAGACCGAAGCCGCCGAGGTAGAGCTGGATGTACAGGGTGAGGCTGGAGTGACCGCAAGACAGCACGAAGCGATCGCGGCCCAGCCAGTGTACGTCGCTGGGGTCATGCCGCATCTGCCGCTGAAAAAGCGTGTACGCCAGCGGCGCCAGGCTCATCGCGGTGCCCGGGTGACCGTTGCCGACCTTCTGCACCGCGTCGGCGGCCAGCACCCGCACGGTATCGACCGCCTGGGAATCCACGTCCGTCCAGTCGTCGGGATGGTTGGGCCGGGTCAGCGAAGAAATCTCGTCGACTGTGGTCACGAGGCGCACTCCTTGGATAGGCGGGGGCGTGTCGATCCGCATCAACCACCCTAATGGGGAAGGTGGCGATGACGCAGAGGTCATCCCCCTCTTCTGGGAACCGACCCTGCGATTACTGCTGCCGGCCGCCGCGGTCTACCATCGTCTGTAGTAGAAGCCCGGGGCGTCGCACGCTGTGTCTGTCGCACGCCGTGTCTGAGGAGTTGGTTGCGTGAGGATCCGCGAAGGCCACCTCGTCAGCGACGCCGCTGAGGGGCCGGTCGGATTCCGCACGCGGCTGCTGGGCTACATCGGGCTGACCAAACCTCGCGTCATCGAGCTGCTTCTGGTCACGACCATCCCAGCGATGCTTCTCGCAAGCCGCGGCACCGTCGACCCGCTGCTGATCCTCAACACACTGGTCGGCGGCCTGCTCGCCGCGGCGGGCGCCAACACGCTGAACTGTGTCGCCGACGCCGACATCGACAAGAAGATGAAGCGCACCGAGCGCCGCGCGCTGGCCCGCGCCACCGTGCCGCGCAGCCACGCGCTCATCTTCGGTCTGGCGCTGTCGGTCGCTTCGTTCTTCTGGTTGTGGTGGACGACGAACCTGCTCTCGGCGCACCTGGCCGGCGCCACCATCGCCTTCTACGTGCTGGTCTACACGCTGCTGCTCAAACGGCGCACCTCGCAGAACGTGGTGTGGGGCGGCGCCGCCGGGTGCATGCCGGTGATGATCGGATGGTCCGCGGTGACGGGCACCATCCAGTGGCCCGCGCTGGTGATGTTCCTGATCATCTTCTTCTGGACCCCGCCGCACACCTGGGCGCTGGCGATGCGCTACAAGGACGACTACGAGGCGGCGGGTGTCCCGATGCTTCCCGTGGTGGCCACCGAGCGGCAGGTCACCAAGCAGATCCTGGTGTACACCTGGCTGACGGTCATCGCGACGTTGGCGCTGGCGCTGACGACGGGCTGGCTGTACACGACGGTGGCGATCCTGGCCGGCACCTGGTTCCTGGTGATGGCCCACCAGCTCTACTCCGGGGTTCGCCGCGGTGAACCGGTCAAACCGCTGCGGCTGTTCCTTCAGTCGAACAACTACCTCGCGGTGGTGTTCTTGGCCCTTGCGGTGGACTCGGCGCTCGCGCTGCCCACCTTGTTCGCCGTCTGACCATGTCCGTGCACGTTTCGCCGGACAACTTCATCCGTGCCGAGAGCGACCTGTACTTCGGCAACGTGGTGCGCGACGGTGTGCTCGGGCGCTTCAAACACTTTCGTGACTTCGGGCCACTCGACAACCAACTCGTGGTCCGGCAGAACCGCGACACCGTGTACTCGGTGGCGGTCTTCGACCTCGACGCCGGACCCGTTGCCGTGACACTGCCCGACGCCGGTTCCCGGTTCTTCTCGCTTCAGGTGATCACCGAGGACCACTACGTACCGCAAGTGATCTACACCGCCGGTCGTCATACCTTCGATCGGGACGGCATCGGCACCCGTTACGTCATGTTGGTGCTGCGCGTCCTCGTCGACCCGACCGATCCGGCCGATCTCGCCGCCGTGCACGCACTGCAGGACGCCGTCTCGGTGTCGCAGGACAGTGTGGGCACCTTCGAGGTTCCCGACTGGGATCCGGTGAGCCAGAAGCAGGTCCGCGACGCGCTGGTCGCACTGTTCGCGACGCTGCCCGACAGTTCGGGGATGTTCGGACCCGAGGGTGCGGTCGACCCGGTGCGGCGGCTCATCGGGTCCGCTGCGGCGTGGGGCGGCAACCCGGAGGCCGACGCGCTGTACCTGACCGTCAACCCCGTCGCCAACGACGGCGCCACCGTGCACCGCCTGACGGTCCGGGACGTGCCGGTGGACGCCTTCTGGTCCGTCACCGTCTACAACGCCGACGGCTACTTCACGCCCAACGCGGCCAACATGTACTCGGTCAACAGCGTCACCGCCGCCAGAGGCGACGACGCAACGGTGGCGATCCAGTTCGGCGGCTGCGACGGCGCGGCCGCGAACTGTCTGCCTGTCACGCCGGGCTGGAACTATCTGGTGCGGCTGTATCGGCCTCGTCCGGAGATCCTCGACGGCTCCTGGGTGTTCCCGGCCGCCCGGCCGGTGTAACAGGGGGCCAGCACCATCTCTGAGCCGAGGGTGGCTGGTTCCGAATTCTAGGAATTGCGGACCCTCAACAGAGAGTTCGACCGGGTACGGATGCCAATTTCCACGCAGTCTCTTACTTCAGGCAGACCGCTGAGGGTTTCGCGGAACTCGGGCCAAACCTCGACGACGCGCTCGACTGTGTCTACGGCGATCTCGGACAGGTCGGTGGCTGCGCCAAGTTTCCTTGCCAGTCGGTCAAACTGACTGACACGAACGGCCTCGAACTGCCTAGATCCGGCGAACCTCAATCCAAGGTCCTCCGGTTCTCCAGTGGGTCGATAGGCCTCGGTAGCCACGATGTCGTACGCGGGTGAGAGCGTTGGCACGCGACGATCCCAGTAGATTAGTGACCAATTCTTCAGGTGGGCGTCGCCATTGCCGACGAGAACAAAGAACGTCAGGCGCCGCACAAATTCCTCTAGCGCCGCGATGTCATGTCCTCTGTATGCCAACCCCGCGACGGATTCGAAGTTCCCCTCGTACTTCTGAATGGGATATATACCTCTAACTTGGGCGAGGTCTTCGATATGGACGAGTCCAGAATGTTCAGTCCGGTCGAAGCGCCGGACTGCGAAGGCAAAGTCCTCTTCGTTGGGCCAGACTGCGGATGGCAGATTCTCGATCTGATCACGATGGACGAGCGACACCTCGGGGACGTCTATCCCTATTGCAGACGCAAACCGCATCATTGTCAACTCGTTCTGGGGTACGCCGCGGTACTGTGGATCAGGCAGTTTCAATATCCAATCGCCACCTTCGCCGGTGGCAGTGCATGTGAATCTGTCGCCACTCTTGAGCATCGAAAACTTCAGCCCGACGCCGGCGAGTGAGAACCGCCATCTATGCTCTGGAGGGCCGGCCACGTCAGTTGGCAGTTCGCTAGGTCGAATCGGCTGTACGTCGGTTAGGTCGTATTCGCCTCGGGCGAAGACCCGTACGGCGCCAGGCAGATCGTGCCCTACCTGAGCCAGCAATTCCAACTCGCGCTCACGTGCAACGTCGCGTTCCCTGGCAATCCAGTTCCGCAATACGCCCTCTGGAAGAAGGTTCGAAAACCACTGCGGTAACCGAAGATTCGCGGCTATCCTGGCCCGAAGATTCTCTTCGAAGCGGAGTCCCAAGACGGGGCGGCCGGGATCGGCAAGATAATGCTCATCGAACTCGTACCAGGTGAAATTGTCATGCGAGTAGAGGTAGCCGACGAGGCCGCCGTACAACCACACATCATGACGAATTATTTCAGTCATCAGTAGCGTTCTCGATCTCAAGATCATCGATGACGAAAGCATCTAGGGATAGCGACTCTTCGAAGCCGTACTCCCACCGGCTATCCATAAAGGCCATCATGGATAGTCGTAACGACTCGGTTCGCGTGCGCACGAACTTGTCAAAGTCGGCGTCAGCGAGAGCCGCGGCCGCCGCTTCGCTAACTGCATGGGACGTGTGCACCTCACGCCATAAGTCGTCGGAGACGCCACTCGGAACCGCGGCCAAGATCGCGGGAACTTCCGACGGCGCAGCCTCAAGACCGGGTGCAAGCAACCAGCGAGCGGTGGAGTCCGCAAATTGTTGCGAGATTCCTCGCCGCGTAACAATGGCAGTCATGGCTGGACGAGGAGTTTGTGCATCACCCACGGCCTCAATCAGCGCGGTACGCCCTATGGGATTGCCGTCTCTAAGCGAACGTGGGTGGAGCGCCCACAACGAGCAGGCGATAATTTTGCCGGTTGCGTGATTCGAACGAAAATGACCCACGTCGGGGTAGCCGACCTTCTCCCTCGGCACCGCCGATAGCAGGCCTGAAAAAGTCGCGGCGCGGTCACCCGGGATCACTCTTGAGCACAGTGCACGCGCGGTGCCTGTCGTTGACCCCGGAAATAGTTCGGGTCCTGCGGCGGCTGCTCGCCAGAACCAGCGGCGAAGTAGCAGAGTTTCCCGGTCGCTTAGATCAGGATGATGGGCAAAGAATCTCGCAAGCACAATCAATAGATGGCGATACGGCAAGAACGCAAAGTGTGGTACGTCGGCGCGCCGTTGGAGGAAGTTGACAGCAAGTTCTAGCGCTTTCTGCGCCTCGTGATATGCCGTGTCGGCGTCTTCGGCGCGAAATTCGCTACTATCTCTCCGGTCATCGAACTCGCCCCGAATGTCGCGGCTGATGTCAGGTCCGCGCCTTGCAAGCACTGCTCGAAGTATTGTGTCACCATCAACGTCGCCAAACGCCAAATCCTCGGCAAGGTAGCCCGCGATCTCTTCGATTACACTAGTCGAGGATCTGGAACCCCCGTCCGATACGGGGTGCAACGCTGAAAAAACCTCTGCGCGTGTAAGCCTCTTGCCGTAGCTGTTCAAACGGTCGAAGATGTCGCGAAGAACTGACTCGTCCTGAGTCTCGACAACTGATGCGGGGAGCTTGAACTGACGGATTTTCTTTGCGGCACTGGTCGCCGCATCGAAATAATCCATCGCCTCAGGCTTGTCGCGGAACCACTGCATCAGGCCCTGCAAATCGAACAAGACGGGCAGCGGCACAACGGTTGCGCGATGATCTGCGGTCCCTGAGATGAATTGCTGTGTTGCTAGATTCAGGCTTAAGGCAAATCGGTCGTCACTGGCAGCTTCAGGGGATAGCGCGTTGGCAAGCGTAGTGACACGCTGTTGACCATCCACCACCCAGAGTGCGCGGTCTAGCTTAGGTGCATCGATAAGAAGGGCGCCTACGCGGATGCGAGCCTTTTCGGCAGGGCGCTCCCATAGCAGCAAGCTGCCGAGTGGGTAGCCGCGAAGGATGCTATCGAACAGACGTCGCGCGTCTTCGATTCCCCATCGAAAAGGACGCTGAAACTCTGGAATCCGAATCTCTCCCGAGTGCACGAGGTTAACGAGTTCCTCAACCTCGTAGACCTTTGCTGTAGGTGTAGTCCCCAGGCTCGAAGTCAACGCCGTCCCCTTTCGCCACGCACGTCAGTATCTCATTCGGGCCCGACAATTTGCGATCGCGAAGGTTCGAGAGCAACGAAGTCCTCGACGGCTCCTGGACGTTTCCTGCCGCCCGCAGTCGTTTACGGGACCAGCACCACCGATCCGACGGTCTTGCGGCCCTGCAGATCGCGGTGGGCCTGCTCGGCGTCACGCAGGGGGTAACGGTTGCTGACGGTGACGGTCAGTGTGCCGTCCGAGATGGCGGTGAGTAGTTCGCCTGCGCGCCAGGAGAATTCATCCGGGGTGCGGGTGTGGTGTGCCAGGTTGGGCCGAGTGAGGAAGACCGACCCCGCGGCGTTGAGTCGTTGCGGGTCCAGGAGCGGCACCGGGCCGCTGGCCGCGCCGAACAATGCGAGCGTGCCGCGCACGGCGAGGCTGGCCAGGCTCGCCTCGAACGTCGAGGCCCCCACCCCGTCGTACACCGCGGCCACCCCGTTGCCGTCGGTCAACTCACGGATCCGGTCGCCGAACTCCTTCGGATCGTCGGGGTAGTCGAGCACCTCCACCGCACCGGCCTGCCGGGACAACTCGGCCTTGTCGGGAGTCGACACCGTCGTGATCACCGACGCGGCGAGGCTGGTCGCCCACTGCGTGAGGATCAGGCCGACACCGCCCGCGCCCGCGTGCAGCAGCACCGTGTCGCCTTGCTGCACCGGATAGGTCGACTTGATCAGGTAGTGCGCCGTCATGCCCTTCAGCAGTGCCGACGCGGCCACGTCCGGCGCCACCCCGTCGGGCACATAGGCGACGAAATCTGCGGGCGCCAGGCAATATTCGGCGTAGGCGCCCAGCGACTGGGCGGTGACCACCCGGTCGCCGACGGTCAGCGCAGCGACGTCGTCGCCGACCGCCCCGATGGTCCCGCACACCTCGGTGCCCACGACGAACGGCACCTCGCGCGGGTACAGGCCCGACCGGAAGTACGTGTCGATGAAGTTGACCCCGATCGCCTCGGCTTTGATCAGCACCTGTCCGGGGCCCGGGGCGGGCTGCGGCTTGTCGACGTAGGACAGGACTTCGGGTCCACCGGTCTGGGCGACTTCAATGGCGTACATAGAGCCATCATGCCCTCACCGGTGAAGTCGTCCCCATCAGTAAAGTCGATCCCGCCATGAAGCTCGCCCGCCCCGACCTCTTCCACCCCCGGATCGTGCTCGCCGGTTGTCCGGCCCTGCCCGAGGGGGACGGTGACGACGCGGGCCTGGTGAGGGCGCTGCGCGGGCGCGGTCTGTATGCCCGCTGGTTGTCCTGGGACGACCCGGCCACCCTGGACGCGGACCTGGTGATCCTGCGGGCGACGTGGGACTACACCGACCGACTCGTGGAGTTCCTCGCCTGGGCCTGGAAGGTGCCGCGGCTGCTGAACCCGCCGCAGGTGGTGGCGTGGAACACCGACAAGAGGTATCTCGCCGACCTCGCCGCGGCGGGTGTGCCGACGGTTCCCAGCGCGTTCTTCGCGCCGGGGGAGCGGGTGCACATCCCGCGCGGCGAAGTCGTCGTCAAGCCTGCGGTCGGCGCGGGTTCGGTTGGCGCACTGCGGTTCTCCGACGCGACCGCGGCGGCTGCCCACGTCGCGTCGCTGCAGGCCCACGGTCAGACGGTCGTCGTGCAGCCCTACGACCCGCGGGTGAGCGACGGTGAGACCGCGCTGGTGTTCCTGCGCGGGGAGCAGTCGCACGCGTTCACCAAGGGGCCGCTGCTGCCGCCGCCCGGTGAGTCACCGGTGTTCGACGAGTCGGGGACCTACGCCGAGGAGAGCCTGCGGCCCGCCGAGCCGGACTTCGAGATCTGGGACGTCGGCCATGCCGCTCTCGCGGCGGCGGCCGGCCACCTCGACATCACGCCCGCCGACCTGCTCTACGCCCGCGTCGACGTCCTCGGCGCAGCGGATGCGCCACGGCTGCTGGAGCTCGAACTGGTCGAACCGTCGCTGGGCTGGCGCCAGCTCGACGACGCCGAACGGCGGCGCAGGCAGCGCCAGTTCGTCCTCGGTGTCGAATCAGCCCTCGACGGGTTCGGCCTCGGTCCGCTCTCGCATCGACGCCCATAGCGCCGCGGTCGCCGCGGTACATGCGGCCGCACCCGCCACGTGCAAGGCCACCAGTGCGGGGGGAACACCGGTGAAGAACTGCACGGTGCCGAGGAGCCCCTGGGCCGTCACCAGCGCCACCACGACGCCGAGGCGCGTCAGCACCTCCTTGGGCGCGCGCACTGCCAGCAGCGCGAACCCGAGGCCCACCAGCAGCGACAGGTACGCCACCAGCAGCGAGGAGTGCATGTGCACCAGCGTGGTGATCTCGACCTGCAGCCGTGGCACCGGTTGCTCGATGCTCTTGTCCCCGGCGTGTGGTCCCGCGCCCGTGACGAGCGTGCCGGTCACCAACACCGCCGCCAGGGTGACCGCGCTGAGGATCGTCAGCTGGCGCAGTGGCTTCGGTACCCGGGCGATGACGACGCCGGCTCCGTCTGGGCCGTCCGGCTCGCCGACCTTGACGTAGAGGAGCACGGCGACCCACACCATCGTCATCGACGCCAGCAGGTGGATGGCCACCGTCCACCACAGCAGCCCGGTCAAGACGGTGACGCCCCCGACGACGGCCTGCACCACGGTGGAGGCCGGCATCAGCCACGCGTAGATCAGCACCTCGCGCCTGCGCCGGGCACGGGTGACCACCAGCACCGCGGCGGCCGCGGTGAGCACCACCAGGAAGGTCAACATCCGGTTGCCGAACTCGACGACCTGATGGACCAGGTGCACCTCGGCGACGGGAACCGGCGTGAAGCTGCCGGGGAAGCACTGTGGCCAGGTGGGGCACCCGAGACCGGACGCGGTGACGCGCACGATCGCCCCGGTGACGGCGATGCCGCCCTGGGTCAGGATCACAGCCGCGGCGACGATGCGCTGTACGCGCAGACTCGGCTCGGGAAGAAGATCGACGAGCCTGCCGAACCAGCGTGGTAGGAATCCTCCGACGGGCACTCTCCGATGGTAGAGGCTGCCTAACTACATACCGTAGTAGGGGCGCAGAGGGGCAGCAGGATCTCGTCGACGAATTGTTGCGCAAGTTCCCCCCGGCGATGGCGAAGGCCTGGGTCAGGCACAACATCGAGGAAGTTGGTCAACTGGAACACCTGCTCCCGCAACTGGTGTCCTCAGGTGAAGCGGAACCAGCGCAGCGCGCAGAGCCCGGCTACGGCACCCCACGCCGCAAGGACCGCGAGACCGAACCAGTTCACTGAAAGAGCCATCGCGTCCGACAGCGCCTCGGTCAGCGCACCCGACGGCGTCAGTCGCGCCACCCATTGCAGCCCGCCGGGGACCATGCCGCCCTCCAACGTGAGAGCACCCAAACCCGCGAACACGAACCACAACAGGTTGGCGATCGCCAGCACGATCTCGGCGCGCAGCGTGCCGCCCAGCAAAAGTCCGATCGCGGCGAAGACCGCGGTGCCGAGAGCGATGAGCGCGGCACCCAGCGCCAGGCCCGCTATCGGTGGCCGCCAGCCGAGCGCAAAACCGATGGCGCCGAACAGGATCGATTGCAGGAATACGACGGCGACCACGGCGAGGGATTTCCCGGCGATGATGCCCCAGACGGGCAGAGCGGTGGCCCCCAGCCTCTTGAGGGCCCCGTACCGGCGGTCGAATGCCACGGCGATGGCCTGTCCGGTGAACGCGGTGGAGATGACTGCCAGCGCCATGATGGCCGGGACGAAGGTCGCAGCCCGGTTGTCCCCGAACGACCCGAGTGGCAGCAGCGTGAGTCCGACCAACAACGTGATCGGGATGAACATCGTCAGCAGCAACTGCTCACCGTTGCGCAGTAACAGGCGCAGTTCGAGGCCGAACTGCGCGCCGAGCATCTGCGCCACCGCCGCGGGCCGGGGATCGGGGGTGAACGTCCCCGGGGCGAAACGATTGGTGGTGGCCCTCATTTCCGTAACTCCCGACCCGTGAGTTCGAGGAACACGTCCTCGAGGCTGCGCTTCTCGACACGCATGTCGGTCGCCAGGACATCGAGCCGGGCACACCATGCGGTGACGGTCGCGAGCACTTGCGGATCGATGTGGCCTTCGACGAGGTACTCGCCCGGCGCGGTCTCCGCTGCCCGGTAGTCCTCCGGCAGCGCCGAGACGAGCAGGCTCAGGTCCAGCATCCGCGGGGCGCGGAACCGCAGCTGGTTCTCCGCGCCGCTGCGCATCAGCTCCGCCGGAGTGCCGGTGCCGACGGCCACGCCGTGGTCGATGATCAGGATCCGGTCGGCGAGCTCCTCGGCCTCGGTCAGCTGGTGTGTCGTCAGCACCACCGTCACACCGTCCCGTCGGAGTGCATCGATCAACTCCCACACCACGATTCGTGCGTGGGCATCCATGCCCGCGGTGGGTTCGTCGAGGAACACCAACTCCGGACGCCCGACGACGGCGCACGCCAGTGCGAGCCGCTGTTGCTGCCCGCCCGACAGCCGCCGGTAGGTGGTGCGCGCTGATTCGGTCAACCCGAGCGTGTCGAGCAGCCATTTCGGATCCAGCGGGTCGGCGGCGTAGGACGCCACCAGGTCGAGCATCTCGCCCGCGCGGGCGGCCGGATACGCGCCACCGCCCTGCAGCATCACCCCGACGCGCGCGCGTACCTCGGCGTTGTCGACCACGGGATCGAGACCGAGGATCTCGATCCGGCCGTCATCAGGTTTGAGGAAGCCCTCGCACATCTCCACTGTGGTCGTCTTGCCTGCGCCGTTGGGACCCAGCAGGGCGAACACCTCGGCGGTCTGGACGTCGAGGTCGAGCTCTGAGACCGCGGTCGTCGACCCGTACCGCTTGCTCACCCCGCGAAGCAGTACGGGCACAGCGTCCGACGAGCGCGAGGTCACGGAGACTCAGCGTAGGCGCCGGACTTGGCGATCGGTGGCTGCGTCCCCGCAGCGCTGTCCTCGGTGGGCTCGGGAAGCGGCCGCCACGGCAGCTGCCGGTAGGTCAGCGCGATGAGGATCAGCACGATCAGGGTGCTCGCGAGCACCGCCAGCGCGATCTGGAACAGCGCGAATCGGTCACCGTTGGCCGTCGGGCCGAAGATCCCGACGACCAGGGTGGCGGTGATCGCCGTCGCGCGGAATCCCGGCCTGGTCGCCCACGCGGCCAGCGGGATGATCGCCCACAGCAGGTACCAGGGCTGGACGACGGGGAACAGCAGGACGGTGGCGCCGAGCGCGACGCCGAGCCCGCCGACCGGGTGCAGACGGCCGCGGAGCACCGCGAACAGCAGCCAGGTCACGATCACGGCGATCAGGCTGACGCCGATGGCGCGCGTCAGCGCCAGCACCGCGGTCGTATGGTCACCGAGACCCAGCAGGATGCCGACCTGTCCGGTGCCCAGCGCCAACAGCGTCGGCGGCGACATCCAGCTGCGCACCACGTTGGCGGTTCCGAGGGTGAAGAGCCACCCGAACCCGAGTCCGCTCGCCCAGCCGATGAGCGTCATCACCGCCACCGCCACCGCCGCCAGCGATCCGCCCGCGATGAAGAACGCCTTGACCGTGCCGCCCCACCGGCAGGCCAGTGCCATCGCCACGAATCCCAGCGCCAGCAGCGACGGGAGCTTCACCTGCGATGACATGGTGATCAGCACGGCTCCGGCGATCAGCACCGTCATCGGATACCAGCGGCCCCACTGTGCACGGTCGCGCGGCCAGGCCAACGGACGTGGAATCAGTGGTCTGGCGGCATCGATGCCGCGCAGCGCGAACTCGGTGCCCGCGAGCATCATCCCCAGCATCAGCGCCTCGTTGTGGATGCCGGCCACGAGGTGCATGAACAGCAGCGGGTTGGCCGGACCCAGCCACAGGGCGCTGACCTCCGCGACCCCGCACCGACGCGCCAGCCGGGGGGTGGCCCAGACGACCATCCCGACACCGAGCAGCACCACCACCCGGTGAAACAGCACCGCTTCGACGATGTTCTCCCCGGTCAGCGCCGAGATTCCACGACCGACCCACAGGAACAGCGGGCCGTACGGCGCCGGTGTATCCCGCCACAGACTCGGAACCGACAGGGTGAAGACGTGGTCGAGGCCGAGCCCCGGGGCGGGGCCGACCCGATAGGGGTCGTTGCCCTGCAGCGATATCTCGCTCTGCGCCAGGTAGGAGTAGACGTCCTTGCTGTACATCGGCGGCGCGATCAGCAGCGGCAACGCCCACAGCAACAGGGTGCGGTCGAGGTCGCTGCGTGTCATCTTCCGCTTGCCCAGCGCGAACCGACCGAGCATCAGCCAGGCCAGGGCCATCATCACCGCACCTGTGGTGGTCATCGTCAGCGAGACGGTTTGGATGCGGGAGGGCAGGTTGAGCAGCCGCACGCCGAACGTCGGGTCCTGGACCACGGGGCGGGCACCCGCACCGAGAGCGCCGATCGCCATGAGCACCGTGCCGGTCGCCCCAAAAAGGCGGGTCCGGCGCATCGCCATCAGCTCGGCGTCGTTGAGTGGACTGCCGACGGTCCGCTCGTCGCCGTGCCAGCCGGCGATCGACGTGCTGAGGGAACGTAGGCGGCCTGCCACGATGGCAGCGTAGCGGTCGGGTATTCCGGGTAAAGCGGCGATGAGCGCTCGCGTGAAAGAGCAGAAGGCACGGTAAGTCGTTGTGAGTATCGCAACAGCGCTTATAAGGGTGCCCTTCCTGGACCAGGTTCCGGAATTGCGTCACACTGGTGTTGTGAAAATCCGTCCGCAGGTCGCGTACTCGGCTGCCCCGCAGTCGGGGCAGGCGCATGCCGCAGACGGAGACACCCATGGAGACACAAGGGGCGCGATCATCCGCCTGCTCCTGGAGTCCGGCCCCATCACCGCGAGCAGCATCGGTGAGCGTCTCGGACTGTCCGCCGCAGGCGTGCGAAGGCACCTCGATGCCCTCATCGATGCGGGCGACGCCCGGGCCAACGCCGCAGCAGCGTGGCAGCAGGAGGGGCGGGGCCGACCCGCCAAGCGCTATCAGCTGACCGCGGCCGGCCGGGCCAAGCTCGAGCACACCTACGACGACCTCGCCTCGGCCGCGATGCGCCAACTGCGGGAGATCGGCGGCGACGACGCCGTCCGGACGTTCGCCCGCAGGCGCATCGACGCCATTCTGGCCGGTGTCGAGCCGGTCGCAGGCGCGGATGCCGACGGCGACGTCGAGGCGGCGGCCGACCGGATCGCCGACGCCCTGACCGGCGCCGGGTACGCGACCACCACCACGCGGGTGGGCGGGCCCGTGCACGGCGTCCAGATCTGTCAGCATCACTGTCCGGTGTCGCACGTGGCCGAGGAGTTCCCCGAGCTGTGTGAGGCCGAGCAGCAAGCGATGGCCGAAGTCCTGGGTACTCATGTTCAACGACTGGCCACCATCGTCAACGGCGACTGTGCCTGCACGACCCATGTCCCGCTGAGTCCGGCCGGTCATTAGACAGCACTACCCGCTTCGGCACACAGCCCGCGCCGGAGCCACCGACAAGAGCAAAAGGAGTGCGTCGCAATGACACTCACACCGGAGGTTAAGCCCGAGGCGTTGACCCAGGAGGAGACGATCGCCTCCCTGGGCAAGTACGGCTACGGCTGGGCTGATTCCGACGTCGCAGGCGCCAGCGCGCAACGGGGGCTGTCCGAAGCCGTGGTTCGCGACATCTCGGCCAAGAAGAGCGAGCCCGAGTGGATGCTCGACATCCGCCTGAAGGCGTTGCGCACCTTCGACAAGAAGCCGATGCCGAACTGGGGCTCCGACCTCGAGGGCATTCACTTCGACAACATCAAGTACTTCGTGCGCTCGAGCGAGAAGCAGGCCGCCACCTGGGACGACCTGCCCGCCGACATCAAGAACACCTACGACAAGCTCGGCATCCCGGAGGCCGAGAAGCAGCGCCTGGTCTCCGGCGTCGCCGCGCAGTACGAGTCGGAGGTCGTCTACCACTCGATCCGCGAGGACCTCGAGGCGTTGGGCGTGATCTTCCTCGACACCGACACCGCGCTCAAGGAGCACCCCGAGCTGTTCAAGGAGTACTTCGGCACGGTGATCCCGGCCGGTGACAACAAGTTCTCCGCACTCAACACCGCCGTGTGGTCCGGTGGCTCGTTCATCTACGTGCCGAAGGGCGTGCACGTCGACATCCCGTTGCAGGCCTACTTCCGCATCAACACCGAGAACATGGGCCAGTTCGAGCGGACGCTGATCGTCGTCGACGAGGACGCCTACGTGCACTACGTCGAAGGCTGCACCGCGCCCATCTACAAGAGCGACTCGCTGCACTCGGCGGTCGTCGAGATCATCGTCAAGCCCGGTGGGCGCTGCCGCTACACCACGATCCAGAACTGGTCGAACAACGTCTACAACCTGGTCACCAAGCGGGCGCGCGCGGAAGCCGGCGCCACCATGGAGTGGGTCGACGGCAACATCGGCTCCAAGGTCACGATGAAGTACCCGGCGGTGTGGATGACCGGTGAGCACGCAAGGGGTGAAGTGCTCTCCGTGGCATTCGCCGGCGAAGGGCAACACCAGGACACCGGCGCCAAGATGCTGCACCTGGCGCCGAACACGTCGTCCAACATCGTGTCTAAGTCGGTGGCGCGCGGCGGCGGCCGGGCGTCCTACCGTGGCCTGGTTCAGATCAACAAAGGAGCACATGGGTCGCGCTCGTCCGTCAAATGCGATGCGCTGCTGGTCGACACGATCAGCCGCTCCGACACCTACCCGTACGTCGACATCCGCGAGGACGACGTCACGATGGGTCACGAGGCGACGGTGTCGAAGGTCAGCGCCGACCAGTTGTTCTACCTGATGAGCCGCGGCCTGACAGAGGACGAGGCCATGGCGATGGTGGTGCGTGGGTTCGTGGAGCCGATCGCCAAGGAGCTGCCCATGGAATACGCGCTGGAGCTCAACCGGCTGATCGAGCTGCAGATGGAAGGTGCGGTCGGCTAGTGGCTGTTCCCCAGAATTTGACCGAAGCTGCCGAAGGGATCGTCCGCAACAAGGGGGAGTTGTTCTCCTCCTTCGACGTCGACGCCTTCGAGGTGCCCGGCGGCCGCGACGAGCTGTGGCGGTTCACCCCGCTCAAGCGACTGCGTGGGTTGCACGACGGTTCCGCCCCCGCCACCGGAAGCGCGCGCATCGAGGTCACCGAGCGTCCCGGTGTGACGGTGGAGACCGTTCAACGCGGTGACGAGCGTCTCGGCCAGGGCGGTGTGCCCAACGACCGTGTTGCGGCGCAGGCGTTTTCGTCGTTCGGCTCCGCGACCGTCGTCACCGTGGCGCGCGATACCGAGGTCGCCGAACCCATCGAGATCACCGTCACCGGTCCCGGCGAGGGTGCAGTGGCCTACGGGCATCTGCAGATCCGGGTGGAAGAACTCGCCCGGGCCATCGTCGTCGTCGACCTGCGCGGCAGCGGAACATACGCGGACAACGTCGAGATCATCGTCGGCGACTCGGCCCGTCTCGGGGTGATCTGGATCGCCGACTGGGCAGACGACATGGTGCACGTCAGCGCCCACCACGCCCGCCTCGGCAAGGATTCGGTGCTCGGGCACGTCAACGTCACACTCGGCGGCGAGGTCGTCCGCACCACCGCGACGGTGCGTTTCACCGGTCCCGGTGGTGACGCGCAGATGCTCGGCACGTACTTCGCCGACGACGGCCAGCACTTCGAATCGAGGTTGCTGGTCGACCACGCGAAACCGAACTGCAAGTCGGATGTGTTGTACAAGGGTGCGCTGCAAGGTGATCCGGATTCGCACAAGCCGGACGCGCACACCGTGTGGGTGGGCGACGTCCTGATCCGCGCCGAGGCCACCGGCACCGACACCTTCGAGGTCAACCGCAACCTGGTGCTCACCGATGGTGCCCGCGCTGACTCGGTCCCCAACCTGGAGATCGAGACGGGCGAGATCGTCGGCGCCGGACACGCAAGTGCCACCGGGCGTTTCGATGACGAGCAGCTGTTTTATCTGCGTGCCCGGGGCATCCCCGAGGCCCAGGCCCGCCGCCTGGTGGTGCGCGGCTTCTTCAACGAGATCATCGCGAAGATCGCCGTCCCCGCCGTACGCGAGCGCCTCACCGAAGCCATCGAACGAGAACTAGCCATCACCGAATCGAGAAGTAACTGACCATGACCACACTTGAAATCAAGGACCTCCACGTCAGCGTCGTGTCCGCCGAGGACGGGACCGACATCCCGATCCTCAAGGGCGTCAACCTCACCGTGAAGTCGGGGGAGACCCACGCGGTGATGGGGCCCAACGGATCCGGCAAGTCGACGCTGTCCTACGCGATCGCCGGCCATCCGAAGTACACCGTGACGTCGGGTTCGATCACCCTCGACGGCGAGGACGTCCTCGCGATGAGCATCGACGAACGCGCCCGCGCCGGCCTGTTCCTCGCCATGCAGTACCCCATCGAGGTGCCGGGTGTGTCGATGTCGAACTTCCTGCGCACCGCCGCCACGGCCGTGCGCGGCGAGGCCCCCAAGTTGCGGCACTGGGTCAAAGAGGTCAAGGCGGCGATGAGCGACCTCGACATCGACCCGGCGTTCTCCGAACGCAGCGTCAACGAAGGCTTCTCCGGCGGTGAGAAGAAGCGCCACGAGATCCTGCAGCTCGGCTTGCTCAAGCCCAAGATCGCGATCCTCGACGAGACCGATTCGGGACTCGACGTCGACGCACTGCGGGTCGTCAGCGAGGGCGTCAACCGCTATGCCGAGGCCGAGCACGCCGGCATCCTGCTGATCACGCACTACACCCGCATCCTGCGCTACATCCAGCCGCAGTTCGTGCACGTGTTCTTCGACGGCCGGATCATCGAGTCCGGCGGTCCGGAACTGGCCGACGAACTCGAAGAGAACGGCTACGAACGCTTCACGCAGGCCGCCTCGACCTCCTAGAGATCGACCTCCTAGAGAAGGAGCCAGAGATGACGACATCCGTCGGCCGCCCACTGGATCTGGAGGGGATCGCCCGCATCCGGGCCGACTTTCCCATCCTGGGTCGGGTGATGCGCGGCGGATGTCAGCTGGCGTATCTGGATTCCGGCGCGACCTCGCAGCGGCCCGTGCAGGTGCTCGACGCGGAACGCGCGTTCCTCGTCCATTCGAACGGGGCGGTGCACCGCGGGGCGCATCAGCTGATGGAGGAGTCCACCGACGCCTACGAACAGGGCCGCGCCGACGTCGCGGCGTTCGTCGGCGCCGACCCCGACGAGCTGGTGTTCACCAAGAACGCCACCGAGGCGATCAACCTCGTCGCCTACGCCATCGGCGACGACAGATTCGACAGGGCGGTCGGGCCCGGCGATGTGATCGTCACGACCGAGCTGGAGCACCATGCGAACCTGATCCCGTGGCAGGAGCTCTGCCGGCGGACAGGTGCCGAGCTGCGCTGGTACTCGGTCACCGACGACGGGCGCATCGACCTGGACTCGCTCGAGCTCGACACGCGGGTGAAACTGGTTGCGTTCACCCATCATTCGAACGTGACCGGGGCGGTGTCGCCGGTGGCCGAGCTGGTCGCGAGGGCCAGGGCGGTCGGCGCGCTGACCCTGTTGGACGCGTGCCAATCGGTGCCGCATCAGCCCGTGGATTTCCATGACCTGGATGTCGACTTCGCGGCGTTCTCCGGCCACAAGATGCTCGGCCCCACCGGCATCGGTGTGCTGTACGGCCGCAGCGAACTGCTCAACACGATGCCCCCGTTCCTGACCGGCGGATCGATGATCGAGACGGTCACCATGGAGGCCGCCACCTATGCGCCTGCGCCTCAGCGGTTCGAGGCGGGCACCCCGATGACCTCTCGGTCGTCGGTCTCGGCGCCGCCGCGCGATACCTGCAGGACATCGGAATGGCCGCGGTCGAGGAACACGAGGCCACGCTGGTCGCTGCCGCCCTGGCCGGGCTTTCGGGTGTCGACGGCGTCCGGATCATCGGTCCCACATCCATGGAGGATCGCGGTTCACCGGTGTCGTTCGTGGTGGACGGCGTGCACGCGCATGACGTGGGCCAGGTGCTCGACGACGACGGGGTGGCGGTGCGGGTCGGTCACCATTGCGCGTGGCCGTTGCATCGCCGGTTCGGCATCGCCGCGACGGCGCGGGCCTCCTTCGCGGTGTACAACACGCTGGACGAGGTGGACCGGTTGGTGGCGGGTGTGCGTCGGGCCGTGAAGTTCTTTGGTAGGGCGTGAGCCGTGCGGCTGGAGCAGATCTACCAGGAAACGATCCTGGACCATTACAAGCATCCGCATCACCGCGGTCTGAGGGAGCCCTACGACGCGGAGGTCCAGCACGTCAATCCCACGTGCGGCGACGAGGTCACGCTGCGGGTGTCGTTGTCGGAGGACGGGGAGACGGTCACCGACATCTCGTATGACGGCCAGGGTTGCTCGATCAGTCAGGCATCAACATCGGTGCTGACCGACCAGGTGATCGGTCAGAGCGTCGGCGATGCGCTCAAGACGGTCGCGGCGTTCTCGGAGATGGTGTCGTCCCGCGGCAGGATCGACGGAGACGAGGACGTGCTCGGCGACGGCATCGCGTTCGCCGGCGTCTCGAAATACCCCGCGCGGGTCAAGTGTGCGTTACTGGGCTGGACAGCGTTCAAGGCCGCGCTGGCGGAGGCCCACACATCGGAGAGTCCTGAGGAGAACTGATGAGTGATACGGCGCCGGAGGGCACGAGCGGTGGGCCCACGCCCGAAGGGCAGGGGACGAGCGGGGAATCGATGCAGCCGAATGACGAGCTGCTCGCCGACATCGAGGAGGCGATGCGTGACGTCGTCGATCCCGAACTCGGGATCAACGTCGTCGACCTCGGCCTCGTGTACGGAGTGGACGTCGAGAAGGGCGACTCCGGTCCGGTGGCGCTGATCAACATGACGCTCACCTCGGCGGCGTGCCCGTTGACCGACGTCATCGAGGATCAGTCACGCACCGCGCTGGTGGGCGCCGGCCTGGTGAACGAGATCAAGATCAACTGGGTGTGGAATCCGCCGTGGGGCCCGGACAAGATCACCGACGACGGCCGCGAACAGCTCCGGGCTCTCGGTTTCACCGTCTAGGTTCTGCCACCGGGCGAAAATCTCGACGCGCTGCAGCACCGGCGTGTAACGCTTGCAGGCGATCCGGCCACCTCCCTGCGTGGCCGGAACAGGCCGGGAGGAGTTGCACACGTGAGCACTGTCGATCTCGACTTCACGGGCCTGCGGGCCCTGTTCATCAATTGCACGCTCAAGCGGTCGCCGGAACCGAGTCACACCCAGGGCCTCGTCGACATCAGCACGGCCATCATGGAGAAGCACGGGGTCGGCGTCGATGTCGTGCGCGCCGTCGACCACGATATCGCCACCGGTGTGTGGCCGGACATGCGTGAGCACGGTTGGGACACCGATGACTGGCCGGCCATCTTCGACAAGGTCCTGCGCGCCGACATCCTGGTGCTTGCCGGCCCGATCTGGCTGGGCGACAACAGTTCGGTGATGAAGAAGGTGCACGAGCGTTTGTACGGCGGCTCCCATCTGCTCAACGACGCCGGCCAGTACCTGTATTACGGGCGCGTCGGAGGGTGCCTCATCACCGGAAACGAGGACGGCGTCAAGCACTGCGCCCAAAACGTCCTCTACACGCTGCAACACATCGGCTACACGATTCCGCCGCAGGCCGACGCCGGCTGGATCGGCGAGGCGGGCCCGGGACCGTCCTACCTCGACCCCGGATCGGGCGGGCCCGAAAACGACTTCACCAATCGGAACACCACCTTGATGACGTGGAACCTGATGCACGTGGCGCGGATGTTGAAGTCGGGCGGCGGCATTCCCGCCTACGGCAACATCCGGTCGGGCTGGGATGCGGGCTGCCGCTACGACTTCGCCAATCCCGAGTATCGCTGACGCACCGGATCGCACAATCGATGTGTGGTCACGATTCCCGCATCGGTATGGCGCGGCGGCTTCCTTCGCCGTGCGTTGACGATCGGCGCCGGCATGGGCGTCTGCCTGGGTGCGGTGGCGTGGCTGGATTCGGGGGTGGCCCTCGTCGGTGTGATCGTGTTGCTCGTCGTCGGTGTCTTCTACGGTCTCTGGATGTCTCGCCGGATGGCGCGCCTCTGGCCGGGGGCCGCGAAGCTCACCAGTGACGAGCGGGTGCGGGTGGTCCGCGCCGCCCGACGGGGTGAAGACATCGAGGATGGGTGCCTTGCTCCGTCGGTCGGTGACTACGTTCGCGGCCTGCACGCCGCGGCGGAGGCGGCGCGACCTTGGCGGTGGCTTCTGGGTTTTGTCCTTGTCGTCGCGGTGGCGACGGCGGCCTGGGACGCCGTGTTCGGCACGTGGGGCAGTGCCATTGCGTCGGCGGTGTATCTGATCGCGCTCGTCCTCGAGTTGTTCTGGTGGCCCAAACGTCAGGCGATGCTCCTGGCCCGTGCGGACCGCGCCGCGACCCGCACGGGTTCCGTTAGGACAGAGGACATCTAGGCCCAATACCGTTCAGTTAAGGCGGACGGACGGTGACGTCTGGCCAGTGTTGCGGCTGGGGCCAGTGGGCGTGGGCGGCGCGTTTGACGTGCCACTTGGGCATTTTGCG
>Ga0209347_1000721_pt1 | contig 71968 bp, 70 predicted proteins | sample AutmiccommuBRH23_FD_187382 | JGI IMG/M metagenome (GOLD analysis project Ga0209347, IMG submission 187382) | Deep subsurface microbial communities from Mt. Terri, Switzerland - Autotrophic microbial communities BRH/23 (SPAdes) (version 2) | ecosystem: Environmental > Aquatic > Deep subsurface >... | reverse complement strand
AAAAGTGTAAACTAAAATGACTTGGAATAAAAATCGAAAATTATAGTTTTTCAAAATGTGGTCTTTTAGAAATCCAAACACTTACTAAATAAATTACTATAAAAATAGGAAAAGAGTAAATATATTTCCAATGTTTAGGATTATAAAATCCTAAATAAACAAAAGATGGTTCCATAATAAAGGCACTAAATGCAGCAAAGACGATTGCTCTCATAATTGGGCTAACTTTAAATGTAATCTGCAAGGAAACCATTACTGCGACAGGTAGAAGTGTAAAATCCCATGGAATAAATGCAGGAGAAAAAGGAACAACATTATAGTAGTAAGACCATAAACCAAATAAAATGCCCATAATGTCAAGCCATGAAGAAATAAGGATTACAAAGAAACCTGCAAGTAATAGTCTATTTGTACTTTCTTTTCTCCTGAATTTTAGCCATACAACCCATGGAATAATCGATAAGCATGCCCCAAACCACCATCTCCAGCTAAGGAAGGTGTATTTAAGCCAGAGATTAATCATCTCAATATTTGCCTGTGAAATTAAGTTATATGCATCTTCCATCCCCTTAATATATTCGTTATTCATATATAAGACGCCTCTCTCATTTACAGCTTACAAAATATCATTAAATAATTACTATTCGTTCCATCTCAAATCATCGTAAATATCTTTACTCAAGACTTAATTTACCAACACCGAGTGCGTTATGTTCCCATAATATGTCTTTAAGCATATCCAACTGATTATCATTACAATCAATAATCATGACAACTTCCGTTACCTTGAGGTACCTCTGCCTATTATTATATTTTTTAGTTGTTATCAACTTAATCATAAAACCTATACTAAGCCCAATAAAAAAACCGATTAGTCCCCACAACACTGGACCCCATTTTAGTATAAAACCATAAATGCTGCCAAGGAGACAAAATACAGTAGCTAAAATAATAGGCACATCTAACAAACTTAAGCCATCGGCAGAATGAAGGGTGTCAAAAAATTTCTTGTCTTCACTTCTTTTATCCACAGGAACACAAAGAATGTTTTCTTTGGCGATTCCTTTCATCTGAATTGCAGTAATAGCTACTTCTAGATAATTTGAGTATTCAAAAGTAGAGACAATATACATCCATTCAACCTCACTCCACCCTATCTTGCAAAGGGCATTCTAAAATTCTTATTTTGATAATGCTTCTTTAAAAACTTAGATTGTTCCCAATCATATATTTTATTATTTTCTACTGTATTAACATAGGCTTCGTACATGCACCAGAAATAGATGCATGGGATATTTAATAACCAGTGGGCGTCAACAACAGATTTAGCTAGTTCAAACTGTCCCAGTAAAGTGTAGTGAATAGCGGGAAGTAGTTTAGAAAGATAGGCCATTATAATAAACCAACCCATTGAAAAAAGAGCACTTGGTATCCGATGAATATAGATTTGCCCTAGTCCAGGCATCAACGCTGACCACGCCAAAGCAATCCATGGCTTTCGCTTATCTAAATAATTAATTTCTATCGAATCAATGTTAAACATTTTAACTTCGGCATCTTCTCTTGAAGCTAAGATATATTGTAGATTGAGGTCAACCGTCGTTCGATAAGAATCCCAAACTGCAAATAAATAAGTTGGTCCATACAACATAACCCAAGTGATATCAAGCACGTTTTTTGACATCTCGAATCTGCCTGTAAAGGAATATAGGATTGCAAGGTTAATCTGTGCTTTGTAATTCAAAAACACTTCCCAATTAAACAACAAAAATCCCCTTACGTATTTTGATAACAACAGGTGTCCTAAGCCAGGATAAGCCATAGACCACCAAGCAATTACAAAAGGGTTTCTTAAGTGGAGTTGTGTTGTACCCAAGGTACCTAAATAAGCCACGTAGCGACGGACGGATGACGAAGCTTTTGGTCTATCCAATATCAAATTCACCCCATTTTCTATGAGTAGTATTGCTACCTGTGGGTGAAAATATGTAACCTTATGTAATTACGAATTACAAAGTTCTTGAATCCGTAAACCCGTGTGTAACAATATTGTAACAATGGTGCATTCTCAGATGTATACACACATATTCGCTTTAAGCTTTACTAAATGCAGCTTGGTTTATATAAAAGGGACTGCCTATTTAAGACAGTCCGTAATTTAATCTGATTAGCTGAATGTTTAAATTCTGTGTAGGAACTTAAAGTATTTACACTTGCTCTTGGGTATAATATCAGCAGATTTTATCTGTAAATTGTAAAGGAGGTGTTGCCAATGACTACTACAAGCAAACCCAATAGATTATCCAAGGAAAAATCACCATATCTACTCCAACACGCGAACAATCCTGTAGACTGGTATCCTTGGGGAGATGAAGCGTTTGAAACTGCAAAGGCAGAGAATAAACCGATTTTCCTATCTATTGGGTATTCCTAGACGGTCATCAAGTCAACATGCCACTGGTGCCACGTCATGGAACGAGAATCTTTCGAAGACGATGAAGTAGCGGCCTTACTTAATCGCTACTTTGTCTCCATTAAAGTCGACCGCGAAGAACGCCCTGATATTGACCATTTGTACATGGCTTTCTGTCAGGCTTTAACTGGGTCAGGTGGTTGGCCGCTTACAATTATGATGACACCCGAGAAAAAACCGTTTTTTACCGGAACATACTTTCCAAAAACAGAGCGCTATGGCCATAAAGGAATCATGGAACTCTTAGTACAAGTGGGGACTCTCTGGGTAACAAATGAAGATAAATTGAGAGAGTCTGCCGATCAGATTGTGGCCGCTGTACACTCAGGGCGTTCACTGCCCAATAAATCTACATCCCTTACCTCCCCTTTTAAAGAAGACCCCTCATTACAAAATGGCGAAGACACTTCAGTATCTTTTCAATCATGGGGAACTGAGGTTATAACTAAAGCTTACGCGGTCTTAGCCCAAAGCTTTGACGCACGTTACGGAGGATTTGACCGTGCTCCGAAATTCCCTACACCCCATACCCTAACCTTCCTCCTTCGCTATGCAGAGGACCATCCCCAGGACAAAGCACTAGAAATTGTTCGCAAAACTCTCGATGGAATGGCTCTAGGTGGGATCTATGATCATATTGGATTCGGGTTTGCGAGGTATAGTACGGATGAAAAGTGGTTAGTACCTCACTTCGAAAAAATGCTCTACGATAATGCCTTGCTTGCCCTAGCCTACTTGGAATGCTATCAAGTTGCCCATTTTCGAAAGGATGCCCAAATAACGCAAGAAATTTTTACTTATGTGCTTCGAGACATGACCTCCCCTGAGGGCGGTTTTTACTCCGCGGAGGATGCTGACGCTGAAGGTGAAGAAGGTAAATTCCACGTCTGGACTCCCCAAGAGATTGAAGCGGTACTGGACAAAGAGACAGCAGTCAAGTATTGTGCTGTTTATGATATTACCTCTCAAGGTAACTTTGAAGGAAAGAATATTCCTAACCTTTTACAAGGAAATATTAAAAACCTTGCTCTTGAAAACGCCCTGTCAGAGGATGAGGTTTTCCAGTCCCTGGATAGTGCACGCCAAACTCTCTTTGCAACACGCGAAAAACGAATTCACCCTCATAAGGATGACAAGATTTTGACCGCCTGGAACGGGTTAATGATTGCTGCCTTGGCAAAAGGGGCTCAGGTCCTCGGAAATAATGCCTATTTGGAAGCCGCTGAAAAAGCCACAAACTTTATACTTACTCATCTTCGACGTGGTGATGGTCGTCTAATGGCCCGCTACCGAGAAGGCGATGCAGCCTACCTCGGGTACTTGGATGATTATGCATTCTTCATTTGGGGCCTTCTTGAGCTTTACTCCGCTAGTGGTAAGACCCAATATCTCCAATACTCACTTCAACTTCAGGAAGAACAGAATCGTCTCTTTTGGGACGAAGAAGGTGGCGGATACTATCTAACCGGTTCAGATGCCGAGGAGCTGCTCTTCCGTCCTAAAGAAAGCTATGACGGAGCTCTTCCTTCTGGTAATTCGATCACAGCTCTCAACCTTCTTCGGCTAGGGCGGCTCACTGGAGATGAGCGTTGGGAAAGAAAAGCAGAACAACAGCTTCTCGATTTTCGAACAGTTCTTGAAGAACATCCCTCTGGATATACCGCTTTCCTGCAAGCTCTACAATTTGCCCTTCATCCTACTCAGGAGTTAATTCTAGCGGGTTCGCTTGACTCAGTAGAACTCCCCGAGATACGTCAGCTTTTCTTTTCCACGTTTCGCCCCTATGCTTCTTTACTTTATCAAGAAGGAAATCTTAGCGAGATTGTCCCTTGGATCCAGGATTACCCCCTTGACCCAAGTCAAATCACAGCCTATTTGTGTCAGAACTTTACATGCCAGCGTCCGGTTCATCAGATTGAAGAATTGAAAACGCTTCTCAAAAACTCCTAACGCCTAGTATATAATGATAAGTTATACTTTCTGACGAGTATTAGACAAACTTGGCGGGCACCAAGCCATAGGCGCAGGTGCCCGCCTTTATCAGTGGTTCCGTGCAGCGGAATGAAAGTCTGCCTAGTAAAAGGAAGAGCCTCCCCACCATTTCATTTCGTATGAAATAGTGGGAAGGCTCTTCCTTATAAGATTACACACCGACAACCCAGTATTAGCGATTATCCAGCGTAATAATCATCAGCGAAGGATATTCTGCCAGATTATAATCAATTGGAGACGTAAGCTCCTCTTCATTCTCGTAAAACATCCTCACAAAGGGACGATTCGGGAAAGCGGGGTTTTGTTTTACAACGTTTCCTCTTTGTCCATTGCTTAAGAGAATACCGGAACCGGAAGGGTAAACTGCAATATGTTTTTTAAAAACTACTAACGCTCGCGGGTCAAAATGGGTCTTTGATTGAGATACAATGTATTCGAAGGCCTCATTAGGCTCAATGGCTTTACGATAAACCCTTTTACTAGTTAGGGCCTCATACACATCGGCAATCGCCGCCAGTCTTCCATATTCATGAATTTCGCTTCCTTTAAGCCCTCTTGGATAACCCGAACCATCCCATTTTTCTTGGTGTTGAAAGGCTACATGTGCAGACAGTAAACCAAAATCATTATTTTTGCGCAAAATTTCAAATCCATTTATCGTATGCCGTTTGATTTCCTCAAATTCTTCCTTTGTCAACGGTGTTTTCTTATTGAGAATATTCTCTGGAATTAGAATTTTCCCGATATCATGCATGAGAATACCCATACCAAACTCAATCAATTTTTGTTCAGAAAACCCTGATGCAATACCTAATACAAGTCCAATAATCGTAGTATTAATCGAATGGTGAAAGGTATAATTATCATACCCCTGAATCTCTGTCAAATTCCCCAGAATGTCTGCACTAAACAATAAATCATTAATCATTTGCTGAACAGTCGATCGAACGTTGGCTACTACTAATGAACCTTCCAGACCACTCTCAATGTAACTGCTAACATGTTTAATTGTTTTATAAGCAACTTCACGGGTTTGCCCTGTAATCGACATATGTAATTCTACATCTTCTAGTCGATCATCCTGAATAAAGAGGACATCATACCCCATGGTCATTAACCGTTCAATATAGGAAGCCGTCATGCGAACCCCAGTCTGTAGTAGAATCTTACCTGAAGAATTGATCACGGGACGAGCTAAGACTGATCCTTCCTCAACATAACGAGTATTTACCAACCGCATGAAATCTTCACCCTATCTAAATTTGTGTCATTTTTCTCTAAGAGATTTATTTCGTCAAATTTTACTGAAAACCTTTAAAAATTACGATTTACCTTAAAATTATTTTTGCCTTTAGTTTTATGCATTTAGCTAAAATTCCTTTACAGAAGTCCTACCCTTTGCATTACTCGATTCAGGCTACGAGTGGTGCTTATCTTAAGTTTTGGAACATCCATCGTTAAGAGTTGCCGATCTTTCATTACTATTTGACCATCCACCATTGTCAGACGCACATCAGAGGAAACCGCCTGATAAACCAATTGTGAATAAATGTCGACATGCTCGATCGGCCAAGTGTGCAACCCTTGCAGGCTAACAACTGCCAAATCCGCTTTTTTCCCAACTTCCAGACTTCCCAAATCGTGTTCATGTCCGATGGCCCGAGCACCGCCCAGAGTCGCTAGCTCAAAAACCTTCCGAGCCGGCATGACGGTCGGTCCGTGTAAAGGTTTCTGAATCAAAGCAGCGTGTCGCATCTCTCTGAATCCGTCCAAGTTATTACCGCAGGGTGCCCCGTCTGCGCTTAGGGAAACCTCTGCACCACGTTTTATAAGTTCTGGAATCGGTGCTATCCCCGAGGCCAGCTTCAAATTTGAAGAAGGGCAATGGGAAATCCGCGTTTTACTCTGAACCAAAATTTCTTTTTCTTCCTCATCTAGCCAGATGCAATGAGCTAATATGAGTTTTGGGCCAGTTAAACCCACTTTATCTAAATAGATGATATTGCGCATTCCTCGGGTGCTCTCTACAACCTGGATTTCTGATCGGTTTTCCGAAGCATGGGTATGCACAAAGGCATTTTTCTCACGAACCAGACGTGAAACCTCTTTTAACAATGTATCGGTGCAGGAGATAACGAAACGCGGCGTAAACGCAACTTCAAGACGCCCATTCCCTTTTCCATGATATTTTTCAAATAAATCGACGCTTTCTTGCAAAGAAGCTTCTGTCGTCTCTCTCAAAGAAGGTGGAATATCCTTATTGCAATCATCCATCATAACCTTCCCCGACAAGGCTCTCAAGCCGGTAGAAAGGATAGCCTCAAAAGCATGCTCCGTATGATGGACAGTTTCCATGTCCACAATTGTTGTTGTCCCTCCAAGGAACAACTCTCCAATACCCAATAAAGCAGAATCATATAAGGATTCTGGATCATGTCCGCCTTCCAGCGGCCAGATTCTTTGTTTAAGCCAATCTAAAAGTTCTAAATCGTCAGCCTGTCCCCGAAATAATGTCTGACATAAATGGATATGAGTCTGAATTAAGCCAGGAATTAGTAAATCTCCATGAAGTTCTATCACTTGATCTGCGGGTTGTTCAATGACTCCTCCGACTGCCACGATCTGAGATCCATCAACGAGCAGATCACCTTCAATAATCTCACGTCCAGCATTCATTGTTACAATATTCGCATTTTTAAAGAGAATCCGCATCCTATACCATCCTTTCCCTTCTTGCGAAAGGCGTTCTCCGCCGACCGAAAAACCCCAAGCATTAGGTTATCTAGGTAACTCTATCGTTCGAAATTCGAAATCCGAGTCTAAGATCAAAAAATTTAAGCCGAATAATCCATTCCTTTAGATATCTTGAATAGAACATCAAACGTCACAATAGATCTCAGATAGTTTTACTATACTTTATATATAGCATAAACTCCATAATATTTTCCAATCATGGAGAGATGCTCTGCACACTTCTCCAAACTATTCAAAGTAAAAGTTAATGCCCACCGATGATAAAGTGGATGATAAAGAGAATCGTGAAAACATACATAACTAAATTATTTTCCTTATGCTTGCCACTCACCAATTTGATAATCGTGTAAGCCATAAATCCAAACGCAATACCTTGAGCTATCGAGAAGGTTAAGGGCATCATGACGATCGTCATAAAGGCAGGTAAAGCTTCAGTAAAATCTTCAAAATTAATGTGGACTACTTCACTCATCATCAAAACACCCACTAGAATAAGAACCGGTGCGGTTGCTTGCCCAGGAATCAATCCGACTAGGGGAGCAAAAATTAGTGAGATTACAAAGAGACCTGCGACTGTAACTGCAGTCAATCCGCTTTTACCGCCCTCGGCTACGCCAGAGGCGCTTTCAATATATGAAGTCACTGTAGGAGTTCCCACTGCAGCTCCGAACATCGTTCCCACTGAATCCGCCATTAAGGCTTTTCCTGCACGGGGTAAATTTCCGTTCTTGTCTAAAAGACCCGCTTTACGTGATACTCCGAGCAAGGTACCGATATTATCAAACAAGTCTACAAGAGTAAAAGCAAAGAGAATTGAAATAAAGCCATAATTTATAGCTCCCAAAATATCCAGTTCAAACGCCACCGGTGCAATTGCTACAAAAGGATTGGACGTTGAGATGAAACTAGATATTCCAGTGGGTCTAGGAGAAACGCCCATCATCATACTTAACGCTGTCGTAACGATAATCCCGATCAACAAACCTCCTTTAACCTTCTTAGCCACCATCGCACCCGTTACGATCAAACCGAAGACAGTAACGAGAACTCCCGGTGAACTCATATTGCCCAGTTTAACAAATGTGTTTGTGTCAGCTACAATTAGTCCACCATTTTTAAGTCCAATAAACGCAATAAATAACCCGATTCCTACCCCAATAGAGAGTCTTAAGACCGGAGGCACACCCTCAATAATCCACTCTCGAATTTTCGTGACTGTCATAAGAAAAAAGACGACACCTGAAATGAAAACTGCACCGAGTGCTGTTTGCCAACTAAGTCCCATACCGATAACGACCGTGTAGGTAAAAAAGGCATTAAGTCCCATTCCTGGTGCTAAGGCAATCGGATAATTGGCATACAAACCCATAATCAGGGTACCAAATGCTGCGGCAAAGGCCGTAGCAGCAAACGTAGCACTAATAGGCATCCCGGCGTCCTTTAGAATTATTGGATTAACAATCAAAATGTAGGCCATGGTAACAAACGTGGTTACCCCCGCCAAAATTTCAGTTCGGACATTGGTACCCAATTCGTTAAGATGAAAAAACCTTTCTAAAAAACCTTCTGGTTTGTCTTCCGGCGGATTCTTCTTATTTGTAACGGTTGCCATGAACAGCCCTCCCATTGAAATAGAATTTCTAATTATCTGCTTCATTCCTACTAAGTAGTTTAAGCTAAACTTACTAATTCTATCAAACCAAATGTAAGCATGCTCTCTTACGGACGAACATTACGGTAGTACTAGTCCATCAGAATTAACACTTCGTAATTTACACACAAAAAAACAACCTCTATTACAAGACTCTATGAACCATCCCCGGCTCATAGAGAAGCAATTTCGGTTGCCCCGTAGAAACCCCTGACCCAATTATCAAGGATATATGAGTTGTATTAATATAGATTATTTATTTTCAATTTACTAGTGAAACTCTCTATTCGATAACGCACAGAGACTAAGGAGATCGGATTCCAGGATACTTAATAAAACTGCAGCCCCAATAGCACGTGCTTTCTCTGAAATCGTCCAACAGTATTCTTCGAGCCCACGAGGATCGACATCCCCAACTTTAACATGAGCATCAATCTGCGTATTATTCCTTAATAATCCTCTTAAAACGCCATCAATTAAAGAAACGACCTTTGTTGTCTCTATACCGTCCTCAATTTCGCCTAAGCAATCTCCTGCCGAAATCAGTTCTCCAATAGCTCGCTTAGCTTTAAAGACTCCGGCCTTAGTAGAATAGACAACTCGTTCTTTAGAAAACCCCTTAATTTCCCCAGGGATACCTGTATTGGGTTGGGCGGCTCCAGAATAGATTATCCTACCTAGGTTATGCCCCCGATTAGTTTCTATAACGATATGTACATCTTCCCCAGCTATGAAACCCGGTCCTAAACCCATCGTCATTGGGGCCATACTTCGCTTTGTCCCTAGATTTTTTTTTGCCATGATAGCATCGACTAATATCAAAGGATTATACACAGATAACTTCTCTAAATCAGGGTCTACTAAGACTGGGATTTCCCCCGCCTTCCATGCAGCTTCACAATCGGAGATTGGAGAATCTACGCGACAAGCCGTAATCCCTTCAACTTGCCATCGCCCTTCTTTAATAGCAGTCCCAAAACAGACTGGCCAGCGAACCATTAATGGGTTAGCAACTTCTGTCATCACCACTCGAAACCCAACTTTAGCCAATGCCCAACCTACTCCAGACGCTTGTTCCCCTGCACCACGAATTAAAACTACTGGTCCATTTATAACCCTTTTTTTATCCATCCGCTCTTTTCTCCTTATCTATTGGCTCCCTACTCTTAACTATTAATCCACATCCTTAATACACCTAGATCTTCCTCAATCCAATTCAACTTAGGATTTCTCACCATCCTCAAACATAGTTGTTTCATCAAATAAAGCCTGATATTGCTCTGGCGTATCTACGTCTTTAAATGAGCTTTCCTCAACACAAAATTTTAACCATCGATCTGGGTAACGATTTAAAACAACTCTTCCACCTTGATCTCCTTGAAGCGCCAAGAGTTCTGGAACATATCGTCTATGAAAAAACACAGGTGACCCCGCTTTGTTCCCGGCAATCGGCACAAGAAAATCCGGAAGAAACTTAAGAACCTCGCCTAAGCAGCCTGACAGCTCTCGAACTGTAATTCCCACCTGGTCGCCGGGCAAAAAAGCGAAACTATGTACTTTACTGTTTAGATCTTGTAAACCTAGGTTAATCGTCTCCGCGAGAGGTCGAGGACTTGGGACATAATGCCAAATTCCACAATATTCCCTAAACTCTCTAATACAATCTTCCGAAATATACGTCTCAATCCGTTGCCGTGAAACAACGTGAATCTCAATCCCATATTGAGGAGTTAAACTCTCCTGTAATTTGATAACCTCCAGAACTGTTTGTAAAACATGCCCAAGCACAGTTGTCTTCTTCCAAGGCAGTGCGAGCTTATCTTTCCCCATTCGGGTAGCGAGACCTGCGGCCATTACCACAAATCGAACCATCTTAGATCCCCCTCTTTGGCATCCCCAGCAGCCAGGCGCAAATGACGCGGTCTCGTTTCGACGGCAACAGATCTCTCTTGTATTTCCACCCATTTAAAGCCCAGTTCTCGTAATAGATCCAAAGAAATCATTGGATCTATTACGTCCTTGTTCTCATTTCCCGGACTATTAAAGAGAATAACCCAAGACATTTGCCCATATTGGGGAGCAAATACTGGCGATCTCAAGAAATAACTCCAAGCGCTCTCTGCTTTCCAAACCTGTCCTACAAGATCCCTGCATTGATGAGGTCTGTGAACTTGATCCGCTTGTAGAACATTTCCCCATAACCCATAATCCAACACTAATACAGCACATTCCGTATACCTGGGAATTTGAGGTTCATAGGATTCCCAGCACTTTATCTTGCGCCCTCGAGCGCCATCTCCTTCAATCACCCAATAACGCTTATTGCTATCCGAGTCCGAGTCAGGCAACTCAAGATCGGTTCTTGAACTTGCACAAGCTTTCTCGCGCTGTTCCTCGGTCTGATTGCTTCGGCACTTAAACGAGAGAAAATCCTCTGCGATGGCATCATCGATAGTTGTGACTAAAGGACCAATCCATTTTCCACTTTCATTCTGCACTTTATCATACCAGAAACAGGCGCCCTTTTGTTGAGGAGGAGGATTGATATTCCTCCAAGCGATCATGTGTTCCTCTGGATACACTTTTGTCGTAGTTGTTGCCACAACCTGCAGACCAGCGGAATTGATTTCTTGTGTCAATGATCGAAGGCACGTGGTTTTCCCGCCAGCACCGATAAACGTAGTTACGCGTGAGTGCTGAGTCATGATCCACAGACTACCGCTTCCGATTGCCGAACCGATAGCAAAGCTTGTTGCTGAACTAATCATATTTTCTCCTAAGATTGTTTTCGGATAGTATACGTTAGTTTTAGTCGGTGTTCAACCATTTATGACGAGAACTACTACTTTTTGTAAGGCGTATCACGCAATGGCAGTGAACACCGTAGTTTGCCATCAAACTTATAATAAGCGGAAGCAACTGCTGGTGCAGTTGGAATAGACGCGATCTCGCCTACCCCCTTAGCACCATACGCTAGTGGAGAGGAATTTTTTTCAATAATTACGGATTCAACTTCGGGCATTTCTGTCGAACGCAAAAGTCCTAACTTTGCATACTTCGCAGTTGGAACACCATTAAGAAGTGGGAAATCCTCACGCAAGGCATATCCTAATCCCATGCATACCCCCCCTTCGATCTGTCCTTCTATCGCTTTCGGATTAATGGCCCGTCCCACATCGTGCGCAGCAACTACTTTTTCGACGGTCCCCTGTTCATTCAGTAAAACAACATGGGTTGCGTAACTATAGGCAACGTGGCTAATCGGGTTCGGCTTATCCGAATCCATGGGGTCGGTTTCTCCGAAGTATTCTCCCTCAAATTCGTGGCCATCTAAGTCCTCAAGCGACGAATTATGCATGGCTTGTTGCAATTTCAGAGCAGCTTGACGTACGGCCTCACCACTAAACATGGTCTGACGCGAAGCGGTTGTCGTTCCCGAATTAGGCGTTAAACATGTATCCGGAGCTCCGACTTCAATCAATTCTAGAGACAACTCTGTGGCTTCATGCACGATCTGGCTTGCAACCGTGGCAAAACCCTGTCCGATACAGGCAGCACTTGTGAGTACAACTGCTTTTCCATCTAGAATTTTTATTTTTACCCGCCCAGTATCAGGAAGGCCCACTCCAATTCCTGTATTCTTCATAGCACAAGCAATTCCTGCAGCATGAGGGTGGGACTCATACACTTCACGAACCGCACGCAGTGTTTCCTTGATCGCCGTCCCCTCATCCGTGATCTGACCAGTGGAATTTACCATCCCTGGTTCCAGAGCGTTTAGGTATCGAATTTCCCAGGGAGAAATCCCAACTTTTTCAGCTAAAAGGTCCATATTGGTCTCAGCAGCAAAGGAGGACTGTGGGACACCGAAGCCTCTAAATGCGCCTGCCGGGGGATTATTTGTATAAACACAAAGCCCGGTAATATCCACATTGGCTATTTGATAAGGACCACTAGCATGGGTACACGCCCGTTGCAGAACTGCTGTACCTAAAGAAGCATAGGCTCCCGTATCCGCAACAATCTTGGCTACCATAGCCGTCAGCTTTCCCTTATCATCACATCCGGTCGTAATTTCCAATTCCATAGCATGCCGCTTGGGGTGAACTAAGATGCTCTCCTGGCGAGACAACGTGAGTTTTACTGGCTTTTTCGTTTTAATCGCAAGCAAAGCTGCGTGATGCTGAACACTCAAATCTTCTTTGCCGCCAAACCCGCCACCAACCAGTTTGCTGATCACGCGCACTTTTTCTGCTGGCAGACCGAGCATTGCCATAATCCCATGTTGGTCATCATAAACGCTTTGATCTCCAACATAAATTGTGACTCCTCCATCTTCCTGAGGGATAGCTAAAGCACTTTCAGGTTCCATAAAAGCATGTTCAGTAGGCGGAGTTATAAAACGATTCGTAACGATATGAACGGATTTAGTTAGCGCTTCCTCAGTATTCCCTCGCTTAATCTTGGTTGTGCTCAACAGATTTCCTTTCGGGTGAATAAGCGGGGCTTGATCGGCTAGGGCTTCGGTCGGGCTAAGTATCGGTTTGAGCTCTTCATACTCCACTTTGATCAAATCTAAGGCTTCTCTGGCTTGTTTTTTCGTTTGAGCGGCCACTAAGACAAGAGCATCTCCGATATACCGTGTTTCTTCTCCCATCGAAACCAAGGTGGGCCAATCATGAAAAATATGACCGTGATAGCGATCTGCCGGAATATCTTCTGCGGTTAATACTGCTTCTACACCGGGATAAGCACGTGCTGCAGATACATCCAAGTCTTTGACAATGGCTCGAGGGTATTTGGCCCTTAGAACTGCAGCGTAAAGCATATTATCCTCATGCATATCATCAACATATTGTCCTGTTCCCATAGCCTTTTCACGTGCATCCACACGTTGAACACTTGCTCCAATTCTTGCCCCGGGTTGTAAAGACTTAGGGTGTATTTCACCTCGTAATACTTGAGCTGCCAAGAAGATCCCTTGCTCAATCTTTACATACCCTGTGCAACGACAAATATTCCCGCGAATACTCTGTTTAATTTCCTGAGATGTGGGGTTAGCATTCTTATCAATTAAGGCTTTGGCACTGATGATCATACCAGGTATGCAGAAACCACATTGGACTGCGCCTGCCTCGGCAAATGCCCATGTATAAGCTTCCTTTTCTTTCTCAGATAGCCCTTCGACGGTCAAAAGTTTTTTCCCAGATGCCTTTGCGACTGTCGATATACAGGCACGCATCGCCTTCCCATCTGCCAAAAGCATACAAGCACCACAGGCCCCTTCCCCACAGCCGTTTTTCAATGAGGTGATCTGTGCCTCATCTCGCAAGAAATCCAGAAGGTTCATATCCTCTTGCACAGTGTGAACTGTGCCGTTAATATCAATATTATACATTGTCACCCAACCTTTCTCTTTAGAAAACTTGGCTAGCGCCCGAAGACACTGTCTTCGCACGAGTTAACTTAGCGGAGAAGCCGCAGGCGATGGCGGCAGCCCTAGTTGCACTTATGCTTAGAAAGTATATAACGCAAGTTTATACTTTCTGATAGTATTAGAAAACTTGGCTAGCGCCCACACACACACACACGACGAAGACACTGTCTTCGCACGGGTTAAACCTTCTTGCAGACACTGTCTTCGCACGTATTAGCCTTCTTGCAGACACTGTCTTCGCACGTATTAGCCTTCTTGCAGACACTGTCTTCGCACGAATTAGTCCTTCTTGCAGGATGGCGAGAAGGGACCTTCCAGAAAGTATGTAACGATAAGTTATACTTTCTGTCTAGTATGAAATGGCTTACGGGATAAATATATCCCCGTGGGTTTATCCACCCTTAGTTGTCCATCTTGGACAACCTGTTTTCCACGTAAGAATACGTGAATCGCTTGGCCGGTCTGTTTAAAACCTTCATAAGGGGTATAATCAACTTGCTGATGTAAAGCATCAGCTCTCAGCACAGACGAGATACGGGGATCCCAAACTACAAGGTCTGCATCACTTCCAGGAGCTATGGTTCCTTTACGGGGAAACAATCCAAATAATTTGGCAGCATTTGTAGAGGTTAGAGCTACAAAATCGTTTAATGTTAGTTTCCCAGGCAAAACTCCATAGGTATACAACAATCCAATGCGTGTTTCGACCCCGGCCGCCCCATTGGGGATTTTGCTAAAATCATTCAACCCCTTATCCTTTTGTCCCTTATAATTAAACGCACAATGATCTGTAGCCACAACATCTAAGACCCCAGTTTTTAAGCCAGACCACAACACTTCCTGATGTTGAACCGGACGTAAAGGTGGCGAAATTACATATTTAGCACCGTTAAATCCTTCAGCACTATAATAGCTGTCATCTAACAAAAGATATTGGGGGCAGGTTTCAGCGTAAACCTCAAGTCCTTTTAACTTCGCATTAGTCACTGCTTGGAGTGCTCCGCTACTGGTGAGATGGACAATATAGAGCGGAGCCCCGGCTATTTGAGCAAGAGTAATGGCTCGAGAAGTTGCTTCCTCTTCCACTTCCGGCGGCCGAGACAACGGGTGATATTTTGGAGACGTTTTACCCTGATTAAGATATTCATGCACCAAATCATAGACAATGTCACCATTCTCACAATGAACGCAAATGAGCGCCCCACATTCGCCTGCCTGGCGCAAAGCTTGTAGAAGCGCCTGATCGTCAACCTGCAAGCTGTTCTTATAAGCCATGTAAAGTTTAAATGACGGCACCCCTTCTTGGCGAATCAACTCTAACATTTCTCGGGCAATCGATTTGTTCCAGTCTGTAATAGCCATATGAAAACCATAGTCTACATAACACTTGCCCTTAGCCTTTTTGTGCCAATTTATTAAGCCCTCTTTTAATGTTTCCCCTTTAAACTGAGTAGCAAAATCAAGGATAGTTGTAGTCCCACCTAGCACCGCTGCTCTTGTACCAGATGAAAAATCATCTGATGTCGAAAAGTCACCCATCGGGAGATCAAAGTGGGTATGTGGGTCAATTCCTCCCGGAAATAAAAAGCAGCCATCCACATCTATTGCCTGGTCACCAGGTTGCTTGATCTCGTAGCCAATGGCCACAATTCTCTCGCCTTCAATGCGGACGTCTGCTTGATATACATCTGCAGCCGTAACAATAGTGCCACCGTTTAATACTATGCCCATGTTCATTTCTCCTTTGCGAAAAGTTCGATGGGCGATGTACGATGCACGAACTTATGAACTCAATATTTGGGATATTTCTTGGGATAGGGTTTTTAACCCCATCCCACTCCCATTTGGAAAAGCGGGAGTCTCACGATTGGAGCAAATCCCTTTCGAACTTCGCACCTCGAACCTCGCGTTTCGCCTTACGCGTAAATATGGGTCCCAGTCTTTCCTGCCACGGCTTCTTCCAACGATTCAGGATTGGTAATGATCGCTTCTTTTCCACCATTCTCCAAAAAGTTGATAACAGCCTGAATTTTTGGTAACATGCTTCCCGGAGCAAAATGGTTTTCTGTCACGTACTGCTTTAGTTCCGCCATAGTCACTCTATCTAAGGCTTTTTCATTAGGCTTACCGTAATTCAAATAAACTGTAGGTACGCCGGTCGAAATAATTAAGACGTCTGCCTTAATATCTGAGGCTAAAAGACTCGACGCAAAATCTTTATCAATGACAGCGTCCACACCCTGCAGCGAACCGTCTTCACGTTTGATCACTGGGATTCCGCCCCCACCAACGCTGATGACACAATAGCCATCGCGGACTAGCTTATTGATAACATTTTTCTCTACAATCTCTTGAGGTAAAGGAGAGGCAACCATCCTGCGGTACCCTCTACCGGCATCTTCAATCATAACCCACGATGGGTTGTTTTTTTGAATTTCTTCAGCTTGCTCCTTAGTGTAAAAAGAACCAATGGGTTTAGTAGGTTTTTGAAAAGCAGGGTCATTTTCTGAAACCACGACTTGAGTTACTACTGTAACAGCAGTTTTTTCCATGCCCCTTTTTCGGAATTCATTATCCAGGGCTTGTTGAATTTGGTAGCCGATGGCTCCTTGTGTATCTGCCCCACAGCTGACCAATGGTACCTGATGCATGTGCGCAACATCCTTAGCAATTTCCGACCTTCTTAAGATAAATCCGACTTGTGGACCATTGCCATGAGTAACAATCACTTCATAGCCCTGTTCGATCATCCCGACAATATGCTTAGCTGTTTCTACAACAGCCTGATATTGATCCTCAACGGACTCATGCGCGTTATCACGAATCAGAGAATTCCCACCAATGGCTACTACAGCTAATGTACTCACAATTATTTTCCACCTACCAACAGGGTCATAACAGCTTTAGCTGTATGCAAGCGGTTTTCTGCCGCATCATAAGCGATAGATTGTGGTCCATCAATAACAGCGTCTTCAACTTCATTGTTGCGGTCAGCAGGCAAGGCATGCATATACATTACATCTTTACTTGCAGTAGCCATCTTGGCTTCCGTGCACTTCCAACTCTTATTTGCAATGAGGGCATCATCAATAACTTTAGTTGCACCGGCAGCAGAAGCTCCAGTTTGGTCAGTAACCCAGTTACCCCAGCTCTTAGGAATGACAATATCCGCATCTTTATAAGCCGCAGCCTCATCATGAGTAATTGTCAAAGTACCGCCGTGCTTCTCAGCATTTTCTTTGGCTTGGGTAATAACCCACTCAGGGAGCTCCCAGCCTTTTGGATAAGCCAACCATACATCCATACCATAACGAGGGAAGAGAAGAACTTGGGTTACAGGCACAGAAATCGGCTTCTTGTGACTCTCAGCGTAGGCCCAGATAATCGAAATCTTTTTACGTCTTAAATCTGGAAGTTTCTCTTTAATCGTCATCAAATCTGCTAAACCTTGGAATGGATGATAAAGGTCATCCTGCAAGTTCATGATTGGCGCAGACGACCATTTAGCCATTTCATTCAAATACTCATTTCCACGACCCCAGTTGCAATAACGGCAAGCAATCATGTGTCCAAAACGAGATAGAATAATCGCAGTATCCTTAGCAGTCTCACCATGGGCAACCTGCATACTGCTGGAATCTAAGAAACCAGCATGACCACCCAATTGAGCCATACCAGCTTCCATGGAGTTTCTGGTTCGAGTGGATTGTTCGAAGAACATTAAAAAGCCCGTTTTGTTATGAAGATAATCAGTATCTTCGCCCATCGCAAACTTTCTCTTAAGATCCAAAGAAACATCAAGCATGGTGTCTATTTCTTCTTTAGTAAAGTCCTCTAAGTTAATAAAATGTCTTCCTCTAAATACTGTATTCATATATTTTTCCTCCTAATATAATTATGCTTTACTCTATTTACAGTAGCCAATAAAGCTACAAAATTCGTAATTTATCCAACAAATCAACGTCCGTAGTGACCTTCGTAGTACTTAGTACTTCGTAGTACTCGTAGTAACCGAAGGTTACAACAGGAGCGCAGTAGCGTTAACCGAAGGTCAACGCCGAATCGCGACAAAGCCCCCGTCGTCCCCCAGCCCCTCGCGACCTTGCAGCAGAGGCGTCATTATGGAATGAGCACTTTAGTGGAGTCGCGTAAGCGGAGGTTAGCGCTGAAGCGTGAAGAAACGTCGTGGTTCACACGCAGAAAGCACAAGGGTTTAGACGTTTTAGCTTTAGCGCTAACCGGAGTAGCGACGCAACGTGTGCGAAAGGAGTAATGACGCCTTGCTCCATACTTACCTACTTAATTTCCACTAAATTCTCCGTATCCTTCGGCATCTTATCAGCATAATCCTGAACATAAATGCTAGGAATTGCTGCATACATAGCTGCACAATCCACCAGTTCCTTTTTCCAGGTCCGCTCATTCGGAGCATGTGCTTGGTCCTCATGTCCTGGTCCGAAACCGATACAAGGAATTCCATAGCGGCCCATGATAGAAACACCGTTTGTGGAGAACGTCCACTTATCTACCACTGGATCTTTACTGAATAATCCTTTGTAAGCATCTTCAAGAGTACTGGTTACTGGATGTCCCTCTTCGATCAGCCAGGTTGGGAAATAACATTCTGTTGGATAAACAAGGTTAGTATAGGATGGTCTATCATACATATACATCGTAACTTCTGCACCTGCAGCTTTAACGGAAGGAAGGTTTTTAATTTGTTGTACAGCATATTCCCATGATTCTCCAGCAGTTAAGCGACGATCCACGGAAATCCAGCAGCTGTCTGCAACAGCACAACGGGATGGGGAAGTATGGAAGATTTCCGAGACTGTTAAGCTCCCTTTACCAAGAAACGGATGGTCTATGAGGTTTTCATGTAAGCTTCGCAGTTCTTGTAAAATCGGAGCCATTTTGTAAATTGCATTGTCGCCACGCTCAGGAGCCGAACCATGACAACTAACACCTTTAGTCAATACCTTAATTTCCATCCGACCACGATGGCCACGATAAATCTTTCCATCCGTTGGTTCGGTAATTACTACAAATTCAGGTACAAGCTTATCTTCCTTAATAATGTACTGCCAGCATAATCCATCACAGTCTTCTTCCTGTACGGAACCGACAACAACCATGGTATAATCATCTTCTAAGCCAAGATCCTTAATGATCTTACCAGCATAGACCATCGATGCCATTCCACCGATTTGGTCAGAGGCACCGCGGCCAATAATGATTTCATCATCTTCAAATCCTTTATAAGGGTCATACTGCCAATTTTCCAAGCTCCCTACGCCCACTGTGTCAATATGGGCATCCATAGCAATTATGTGTTTACCATGACCGATATAACCAAGAACGTTACCCTGGGGGTCAATCTCAACTTTGTCAAATCCAACTTTTTCCATCTCTTCCTTAATGCGAAGTACTGTCCCTTTTTCATCACAGCTTTCCCCCGGGATGGCGATAAGGTCTCTTAAAAACCGACTCATTTCTGGTTCATATTTTTTAGCCAGTTCAAGAACTTTTGCAAAATCCATTTTCAAAATATAATCCCCTTTCAGTATTTTTTTAATGGTAATTCTCTGATCAATTATTAAGATGACCTTTAGTTACATGGTCTAACTAAATTATTGCAAGAACCATGCCAATTCATTTTAATTCTAAAATACATACCTTTATTGTGATTAGACGTATCTTTTCCTAAAGTTCACATTTTATCAGGCTAACCTTGGTCTCATTTTGAGACACCTGGTTAGAGCAGACTGAAATCAAAAAAACTCTGGAAAAGCTGTCAATTCTACGATCTTTATCCTCAGTCTCATTTTGATGCAAACGTCTAACTTTGAAACATATATACTATGAAAAATTGATACTCTGCGTTAATGTTATCTGCTAAAAAAAGTTCTGTTCTCACCAATTTGGTATTCTTTAATCTTACGGTAGAGAGATGCCCTACTAATTCCTAATAATTTTGCCACATCTCCTTTATGTCCCTCAGTATCAACGAGAGTCAAAGCTTTCATGATCGCTTCCCGTTCTAACACTTTTAAGTTTAAAGATGATTCTCTAATTTTTGGTTCAAGTTCTGTTTTGATCCTTTGTGGCAAAGTATCAGCAGTAATCATGCCCCCAGCCACCATTGTGACGCAGTATTCAATTACATTCCCTAGTTCTCGGACATTTCCCGGCCAAGTGTAGCGGGACAGAATTGCTATTGCTTCCGAAGTGATTCCACTGACCGACCTATCGGTCACTATCGAATAATAATCCAAATAAAATTGGACTAGGATTGGGACATCCTCCAAACGTTCACGAAGAGATGGAATCGTTAAGGGGATAACATTTAAACGATAATAGAGATCTTCCCGAAACTCCCCCGTTTTTACCATGTTATCTAAATCTCTGTGGGTGGCGGCAATCACACGCACGTCCACTGGAATTGAACGTGTACTGCCTATACGCTCGACTCTTCGTTCTTGTAATACTCTTAATATTTTTACCTGTAGGTGAAGTGGCATGTCCCCAATCTCGTCCAAAAAAAGTGTCCCATTGTGAGCGAGCTCAAATTTCCCCAGTTTTCCGCCTCGCTTGGCACCTGTGAACGATCCTTCTTCATATCCGAACAATTCGCTTTCCAATAGATTTTCAGGAATGGCCCCACAGTTTATGGCGATAAACGTATGCCCTTTTCGTTTACTGCTCTGATGAATCGCCCGGGCAAACAGTTCTTTTCCGGTTCCACTTTCTCCTTGAATCAAGAGGGTTGCTTTACTGGGAGCTACATGTAAGGCCATGGCCTTTATATCTTTCATCTTCTTAGATTCACCGATAATCTGCGAGAAATGGGTTTCAATATCACTGACCGTAGCCGCTTTGACCAACTTCTTGATTTGTTGAGGATCCCTAAGCGTAATGACCGCCCCTTCAATAGTTCCATCCTTTTTAATTGGCATAACATCACAGTAAAGTTGAGTGGCCACCCTTTTTCCTTGGATGTTACCAGAAAAAGTTTCTCCACGTTCAACAGCGTGCCATAGTTTTTTGTTATCCAACAAGTGATATAGAACCTGTTCTTCTTGCTCATCAATATCTAACAATTTACCAGCCAAAGTGTTGTAATGAGTCACTTGTTGCTGATCGTTAACTAACAAAATGCCATCATGCAATAGATTTAGCACTGTGATTAATTGGCTTGTTATAAGGTCTCGATCGTGATTTTGTTGAATTTCTGCTGCCTTCCCAACAAGGAGTTCTGCCATCTTTTCCAGAAAGAGCAGGAGGGATTGTTTATTGTCCATCAGCCGTTTTGTTTGCTCCTCATCAAAGCTCACTAAGCCAATAACTCCTATGATTTGATCTTCAATGCGTATAGGTATAGCTACTTCTGCATATTCTACACAGTTTCCCCTGCAGGGACAGGGCTTGCAGAGTTCGTTGAAGCCAGGATTGTCAATGATTACAGGCAGTCCTGTTTTCATCACATGCCGATAAACAAAACCGTCATTCATTGGGTAACCACATTTGCTTTTATACTTCCCCGTTCCGGCAACCCGTACTAAATCGGCATCCGCAATTTCAACTTCAATTTTAAGTGCTGCAGCAATTGCGTCTGCAGTTTGCTGGACCGTACTCTTAATATCGCGCAAGTGATACAACATGCTTTACACCTCATATTATTTGCTTTAACTTACATTATATACAACTTTCACCTATCATCTTATTTTAAATTCTAATCAATAAAACAATTTTTAAAAGGAAAGGAAGCACCTTATCTTAACGAATATGTGCTTCCTTCAATTAATCATTTCTTCGATAACTAGATTAACGTCCCGCTGACGGTAATTCTCCATCCCAAACAATGCTACGATATTTAAATGGGTCTGTATTTCCTTCTGTATTATAGATTAAAATTTGGGACGTTTCATTCAGTTGGATTGCTTCCCTAGCTCCTTTGAAGGCATCGTCTAGCAAAATAGAACTAAGCAACCCAGCCGTCACTGCGCCGGATTCGCCCGAAATCACCTTTGGATCCCCAAGCAATGGATTAGCCAGCACTCGCATTCCTTTCGCTGCTACCCAGTCAGGGCAAGAAACAAACAAATCGCTGTAATCCCGCAAAATATTCCAGCCAATTAAATTAGGTTCCCCACAAGCGAGTCCTGCCATAACAGTGGCCATGTCTCCGCCAACCACTCGAGGTTTACCATCCCCTGCCAGGGCTGATTTATATAAACAATCCGCTTGATTGGCTTCCACGATCACGATTTTTGGGCAATCCTCTTTAAACAAGGAAGTAAAATAACCTTGTACAGACCCTGCCAGAGCACCGACGCCTGCCTGAACAAAAATATGGGTTGGTTTATCGATGCCGAAGTTATTCAGTTGTTCTAAGGCCTCGGCAGACATTGTCCCATAGCCTTGCATAATCCAGCCTGGAATCTCCTCATACCCTTCCCAAGACGTATCTTGTAGAACTACCCAACCATGTTTTTCAGCCTCTACAGCTGTCATGCGTACAGCATCGTCGTAATTCATATCTGTAATCTCAGCCTCTGCACCTTCAGACCTGATTCTTTCAAGCCGATATTCCGAAGATCCCTTAGGCATATAGACTACGGACTTTTGACGCAATTGTCGAGCTGTCCAGGCAATTCCTCGACCATGATTTCCGTCAGTTGTAGTGGCAAATGTGATATCGCCTAATTGTGCCTTAACCTCTGGGGAAGTAAGGATTTGAAAAGGCAGTTCACTGATATCTTTATTGAGTCGCTGCGCTAGATATCTTCCGATGGCATATGAACCACCTAGGGCCTTAAACGCATTTAAACCAAACCGATAAGACTCATCTTTAACATAGATCCCACCGACGCCTAAATTATTAGCAAGTCTGTTGAGTTGACGAAGCGGAGTAGGTTGATAATCGGGGAACGTCCTGTGGAAATTTATTGCCTTCTCTATTTCCTTTTTGCTAAAAAGTTCAGTTGAAACACCAGTTCCGTTCTTCTTTATCATATTGTTTTGTATCCATTTGATTTTTTCAGTCATTTTAATTAACGCTCCTCTTTCTTAATATTGTGCAATAATACTCGGTAATTAATACCTATGAGAAAAACAATTTCTTGTTTTGTCTATTGACTTTCTATCTCCCCCTAAAACAGGTTCACTAACCATGGCTTACGCTTATTATTTATGCAATTACTGTGCCAGATCTCTGTTGTTCACAAGACTTATTTAATTTTGACTATTAACAACAATTCCCAATCTATTGTGTTTAGCTGAAAAATGGCTGTGGCGGACATTGTGAGAGAAAGCGTCAAAAGCAAAACACCGCCATTGGCATAGTGCCGACGACGGTGTTTTTATTTCGATTGACAAATGTTTTTGTGCCTTTTTATATACCATCAAATACAGGTCTTAAATCTACCAAAAAATCCGGGAAAACAGATAATTGCACTTTATCTTCCTCAGTATACGCTTCCGGGCGACCGTATCGTTTGTTTTCCAGTAATGTAAATACGTTTATATATTTGCCGTCCGGTTCTACAATCCAGTATTCTTGTACGCAAGCCTTTTCGTACCTGTTGAACTTTATTACTCTATCCTGCCTTGCGGTTGATGGTGAAGAGATTTCAATGATTAAAATAGGTACTCCAAAGTAACCGGTTTTTCTTAGTTTGGTCTCATCACACACTACAACGAGGTCTGGTTGTACAATATTCGTAATGTCATCGTCTTTCTCATTATCTTCTACAAAACATAAGTCAAAGGGTGCTGCGAACACTTTGCATGGTTTGTCGATTAAGTAGTTTGATAGTTGTCTGTAAAGCTCACCAGAAATGCTTTGATGTTCCCATTTAGGAGCAGACTGCATATAGGATACTCCATCAATTATTTCCCATCGTTCGTCTTCCGGCCAAGTTAAGTAATCGGCGTAGGTATGCTTTTTATCTTCCGTTGGTAATGACATAACTCGAACGGCTCCTTCTAACTTTTCCTATATATTACCATAATTATAAGTATAATTAAAGAAACGGTCTCCAGTGAACTCGTTCAACTAAAGTTGAACATCGAGTCTTCGGTGACGATAGTCTCCTGTGGAGAGTATCGCCGAAGCCGCTGATCCCAAAAGGCACACTCAGCGGCGAAGGATGGACTCTACCCCCACCGAAGCAGAATAAGGTGTATTACTCCCACTTGTAGAAGTGGGAGTCTTACGATTTAGATAATTTCATACCAACATCTTGCAATATCTCTAATTAAGTGGTTATTATAGGAAGAGTAAAGTGTTACTAAGGGAGCGATTCAAGATGGATTTAACGGAATGGGTAAAACTACAGACTCTCTATGCTTCTGAGATGCAGGCCTTGAAAACTGCCAATATTGTTGCTACGACAGAAGCAAGGTTAGCAAATCAGCAACGCGGGCCCCAGTATAAAATTGAAACCCATGTAGAGCAAATAGATGAAAAATGGCAAGTGTTTTGGCGAAAAGTTTTTATTGGCAATAAAACAGGCTGTGGCGGAGGGTGCCAATCTTGCGGTGACAACAACCCGATACCAAAGAAAAATAATGCTAAGGTGATACCTTTTAGGAGACCTTCCGTATAATGAACTCGTTCAACTAAAGTTGAACATTGAGTCTTCTGTGGGGAGTCTACCTCCTTCGCCGCCATGTGTTTCTATTGGGAAAGGCGGCTCGGCGATACTCTCCACTGGAGACTATCGTCACAGAAGCAGAGAACGGGGTCCCGCTCCCACTTGAAGTGGGAGTCTTACGATTGGATCAAACCAAAACCCACTGAATGCTACTTTAGTATCCAGTGGGTTTTAGTTTGTCTATACAGCCTGACTAACTTGAATATCCACTTCATGAACTCTTCCTATTGTTCAAGGGGTTAAACCTGAAGAGCATGGAAAATCTAGACCTTCACATTGGTATTAATATCCTTAAATAAGGAAAACTAATAAAACTGACTAATTGGAAGGTTTGGTAGAAATGTTCAATAAACTGTTAAAAAGAATTTTTGGATTAAGCTCCAGCAAAGTCTCCAGCAAACCTTCTGCCCAACAGCCCTCTGAAAAACGTCCCTTGTCCGTAAATTATGATGACAATCTACAGGCTTTAAAGCAAGTATTTGATCTGTGTGTTGATATACTCTTCCGTGAGTTTACCCTTAATGCCGAATATCCCATTCGGGCCTTTATCGTGTATGTCGCGGGTTTAACTGACTATGAAATGATCAGCGACCACTTACTGAAAACTGTCATCCAGGAAACCGTTACTTTGCCAAAGTCTGTGCATTTGACCAAAGCTAATGCTCAGCAGATCATCCTAGAACGTTTGATCAATTTGGCTGAAACCAGTTCCACTCCCGATTTAAATGAGCTGGTCAAAAAAGTGTTAGAGGGCAATACCGCCCTGGTGCTGGACGGATCAGCTACGGCCATTATTGCCGGGGTCCGGGGCGGGGAAAGCCGGGCGATCTTCGAACCCGATACAGAACCTGGGGTGCGGGGACCGAAGGACGCATTTGTAGAGAGTATCGATACAAATATGAGCTTAATCCGGCGCCGCATAAAAACCAGCCGTTTAAAAAGCGAAAAATTTGAGGTAGGGCTACTGACCAAGACTAAACTTGCCGTTTGTTACCTAAAGGGGATCGCCAATGACAAAATCGTACAAGAGGTTAAACAGCGAATTGGCAGGATCAATATCGCTAGCGTGCTCGACAGCAACTACATTGAAGAATTAATCATGGATGAGCGTTTTTCAATATTTCCGCTTGTCCAGTATACTGAGCGTCCAGACAAAGCCGCTGCTTCTTTGTTGGAGGGGCGAATTGTCATATTTGTTGACAACACACCTATGCCTCTTATCGTTCCGATAACTTTTATCGCTCTAATCCAAGCTGCCGAAGACTATTATAACAACATGGTGTTCGGTACTATGACCAGACTGCTGCGCTTTATGGCCCTAAACATTGCGTTGCTGCTTCCTGCAATAACTGTGGCGGCTTTCTCCTTCCACCAAGAATTGCTGCCAACTGCGTTAATCAGTACTGTCGCCGGTGCCAGGCAAGGTTTGCCCTTACCCATTGTCTTAGAAGTAATCCTCATCGAATTTGCCTTCGAACTACTACGCGAGGCGGGAGTACGACTGCCCAAAGCCATTGGTCAAGCCATCAGTACGGTCGGTGGTTTGGTGATCGGCCAGGCAGCCGTGGCTGCCGGCCTAGTCTCACCGATTTCGGTGATTGTTGTAGCAATTACAGCCATCTCTTCTTACGCAATTCCCAATTACGCTGCAGGGACTGCAATCAGGATTCTTCGGTTTATATTGGTTATCTTGGCAGGTATTCTCGGCGGGGTGGGAATTGTGTCTGGGCTGATGGTTATTTTGGTTCATCTCTGCAGCCTGCGCTCTTTCGGTATTCCCTACCTTTCGCCCCTTGCCCCCTTAAGTCTGGGGGATTTAAAGGATACTATGGTGCGGGCTCCTTGGTGGGCTATGCATAGGAGACCTCGACTATTAGCCGAAAGTGATCAAGTCAGGCAATATCCTAATCAAGGCCCTCAAAAACCGGATAAGGGAGGGCAACGGTCATAAACACCGAAAAGATTTCAGGCACGCAGATTGCCATGTTGGTGTTTTTGCTGATAATGTCTACAGGAATCTTGTTTGTGCCTGGGATTACGGCCGAAAGGGCCAAACAGTCTGCCTGGCTAGCGACCATGTTTGCTTCGCTGGCTGGTTTCTCCAGTCTGTGGGTGGTTGGAAAATTGGGGCAGCGGTTCCCTTTGCTTACCCTGCCCCAATACGGCGAAATTCTCCTAGGGAAAACCTTGGGAAAGATTGTGGGCGGGGCCTATGTATTGTATTTTCTGGTTGTTAACATTTTGGTCATCCGGGAGTTTTCTGATTTTCTGACTATAACCCTAATGCCGGAAACACCAGGAGTCATATTCAGTGCCATTATAATCCTGATCGGTGCCTACGCTGCGTCCAAAGGAATCGAAGTCATTGCCCGCATGGCCCAGTTTGTTCTACCGCTATTTGTACTTACATTGGTACTTATATTGGGATTGGTAACACCTAACATGGAATTGGGCAAACTGCAGCCTTACCTGGAGGGCGGGATTACACCTGTGATTTGGGGTTCCGTAGTGCCGTCATCCTGGTATGGCGAAATTGTCGTTCTGGTCATTCTGCTGCCTATGGTCAATAAGCCCCAGGAAATCATGCACAAAGGAGCTTTGGCCCTGCTCGCGACGCTATTTTTTCTTACCGCAGATACCTTGATCACCCTCACAATATTCGGGCCAGACCTCACAGGGGATTTGCTGTTTCCTTTTTGGTATTTAGTTAAGCACATAGAATTTGGCAATTACGTTCAGCGAATTGAAAGTCTGTTCGTGCTCCTATGGATGATGGGCATTGTAATAAAAGTGGCCGTTTTTTATTATTTAGTTTGTTATACGACTTCCCAAGTGCTGAGTTTAAAAGGATATAAACCTATACTCTATGTTGCGGCTTTTGTCCAGATTCTTGGAGCGACTTTTTTGTTTAAGAATACGCCCCAACTTAGCGAATTCCTAAGTCATAACTGGCCACCCTTTGGGCTATTATTCGAAGTGGGATTGCCTTTGATACTTTTGGCGGTCGCTGTAATGAGAGGAAAGCGAGCGAGGGGATAGCATGAAAAAAAAATGTTTGACATTGGGGCTCTTAATCTTAGTATTATTGCAATCTGCTCTGCTGACAGGCTGTTGGAGTAGTAAGGAAGTCGAGAAGTTGGGCATTGTCACTTTAGTGGGTTTTGACTATGCCAGGGAAAATGGTAGCGACGTGTGGACAGTTTCGGCGCGAATATTGAATCCGAGTACAAAGGGGAAAGGGGATGATCAATCAACTGGAAAAGGTAGTGAGGACATACTATTGGTGGGTAAAGGCCGAACTCAGCAGGATGCCATTTTAGATTATTCTGCCCATACGTCCCGCTCGCCTTTTTACGCACACTCCATCGCCTATATCTTTGGCGAAGAGGCAGCGAGGGAAAAAATGGCCGATATCACTGAAAACATAATGCGGTTCTGGCAAACCCGACCCAAAAACTTAATCATTGTCACCAAGGGAAAAGCTCTTCAGGTGTTGGAAACTGGGGCGACGGTCGACAATCTGCTCTCCAATGAGTTAAAGGATTTAGCTGAATACAAAGCGGAGGCCACCGGTTATTCCTACGGAGTCATTATGAGTGACTTCACTGCCTGGTTAGAAAGTTCCGACAGGGATGCCGTAGCGTCCTTGGTTAAAGTTGTTCCTCCGGATCTACCGAGTTCCAAAAGACAGAATCTCATGGAAGGATTGGCAGTCTTCCGCGCTGACAAGCTCGTAGGATGGCTGAATAAAGAAGAAACCAGGGGGTATCTGTTGATAGCTCAAAAGATAAGCAGGGGACAGATGTCTATACCAGTGAAAAAGGATGATAAGTTATTTTCCTATTTTTTGGGCAGTTCAAAAAGTAAAATTGAATCAGTAGTCACTGATGACAAAATTTCTTATCGGGTCACTATTAAAGCCCTAGGAGAAGTTGATGACAATGCCGGCATTGAACTGGATGCCGAAGGTATAAAAGAGGTTGAGAGCGCTATCAATGATCAGTTGCAAAAACTGGCCATGATGGCAGTCGATAAATCCAAAGAATACGGTTCTGATTTCCTCGGTTTTTCTGAGAAACTCCATCGTGCTAATCTGACTTATTGGGAACAAATAGGTCCTGACTGGCGGGATTCTTTCAAAGAGGCTGATGTGGAAATTGAGGTAGATGCCAAAGTAGTTCGAACCGGAAAAATTGGCAAGAAGTTGAACATAAAGCGGTAGGGCGTGTCGAAGGGACGGACCTTTTGACATAATAACGTGTCATAAGAACCGTCCCCCTAACACATTCCCTTTAAACACCCAGTCCTAAGCTCTTTAAACATACGAAAAGCCTCTCTTGAGCTACTTCCTCCAAAACCTTCTTTGACGGTCCAAATATAATAGCCGTTACGCTAAGGGTTACCTTTTCCGCAAAAAATTCGCTCCATCCTTGGGAGTGCTTTATATTAATGCTCCTGCCGGTAGAGGATAACCACAAATTTTCTTGACCTTCAACAAAAATCTTGATATGTCCAACTAAATAGGCATTTCCTTTTGCCCACGCTCTAATCTCTTCGACCCATAGAGTGAGGGCTTGTTGAATTTTCTGAGAGCTTACCTTTTCTAGAAACACCAAATTATGTGTTTCAGAAAAGATCGCTGGGTTAGGCTGTTTAGTCGAGCACTCAAGTGAACTTTGGTTTGAGTGCATAGGAAATTGTTCGTGCCACGGTTCACTCACTTTTCAGTCACCGCCTTGCACCAAATTTGCGGATCAACCTCATTATGCGCAGATATTGCATAAAAAAGCGCTGAAGGATTTATCCCCCTAACGCTTTTTTCCACGTCGCTGACCTGCTTAGCTTCTAGACAATCGATTTTGTTCAAGAGGATGACGTCTGCTTTAGCAATTTGCCCTTCGATCAAACCCGGCATGGCCATTGAAAGTTCATCCCATCGTTCTGCATCAGCCACCACAATTGTTTTTAGACTGTCAATGCCTTTACCATACTTAGTGATCGTGTCCGCGATTCTATCCGGGAAGGCCATTCCCGTTGTCTCAATGATCACCCATTGTGGAGACAATTCCTCCTGGATTTCATTGAGACATATGGTAAGTTCCGCATTTAGCGTGCAACAAATACAACCAGCAAAAAGATCCCGGACACTTAGCCCTTCTGCTTTGAGAATTTTATCGTCGATACCCGTTTCCCCTACTTCGTTCTCAATAATTACCAAGGACGGTTTTCCACTGTCCGACGGTCCTGTCGTAAATCCCTTTTCACTATTTTTCACTAAGTATCTCGCAACCTGCAATATGATTGACGTTTTGCCTGAACCTAAGAATCCGCCAAAAAGTAAAATATTCATAAATTTAACTCCTTAAGAAGAAGAATAACAACAACGCTTGGTTTTTGCATGGACCTATCGCTTTAATGATCAAATGTCTATCGGATTATACGTCTATTATAGCCCTTAGATAATTTGACGGTCAATAGCGAACTTGTTCAACTAGAGTTTTGGACATCAAGACTCCGCTGACAGAAAAAGAGGCAGTGGTTCCTGTGCACAAACCAATGCCTCTAAACATTTCCTATTCTACTCTACTCTACTCTACTCTACCCATAAAAACCATCTTGAAAACTCCCCCCAAAGCACACCCCAAAACCCAAAGACCCGCAAGCCAGGGCAGCTTCGTCCACAGAAGCGAACCCATGGCATGGAGAGGCGGTAAAAGCCCACAAAGCGGCTGCGGGGAATGCGCAGCCTGGTTCACATAGGTACTACCCAGAGGTTTGGCGGAGCTCCCGCAGCCGCGAGGGGGCGAGCCTCGGAATACTGCGGTGAGCGGATGTGGCGAAGCTGCCCGACCCAGGAAGCACTCGTTTCTCATCCTCTGATAGTGCTACATAGCAGTCTATTGAGAACTTATTATCCCATACCACTTCGTTCATTGAACTGTTCAATCAGTTTATCCAGTTCTGGTCCCATTTGATGCAACTTGCCCCAGTATTCGTCATAATCATACCATTGTGCATTCAGCTCATCCATATCATACTCTTGTTGTTCAATCCAAGTGTAGTACTTAAGGTTATGAATACGCTTTTTGCTTTGATAGGTTAGTTCTTCCATACTGTCGGTTCTTATTCCTAATACATTTCTGTTATGATCAATGGCAGCATTAAGCGAACTATATTCACTTCCTCTTTCAGCACCCATTTCCTGTAATCTGGACTGATACATTTCTGCAGAGTCGGTAAGGACAGTCATAACAATATCATCTTCAGTCAACTCATAATATTTTGCGAATTTAATACAGGATAGAATATTTGCTGCGCCTGAAATTCCAACCCATGGAAGCTTGGAAATGACCTCTTCAGAAATACCTTGTTCTCTTAAATAGGTTTGTCCCGCAGGCTCATTAAAGAGACGCAACATACTAAGACTATCGTCGTCATCAATAGCGATCACCATATCAGTATTTTTGACATTGTGAATCCAAGGGATATGTTTATCTCCTATTCCTTCAATTCTATGGTCACCAAAACCATTGTTTAGTAACGTCGGACATTGTAAGGCTTCACCAACAGCAAGTTTAGCATGTGGATAGTGATCTTTTAAGTAGTCTCCGCTACCAAGAGTACCCGCCGAACCTGAAGTCAAGCATACCCCTGCTAGTTTTCCCCTTGAGCCAACTTCCGCTTTGATAATCTCATGCATTGCATCACCAGTGACTTCATAATGCCATAAGTGATTACCCAGTTCTCCGAACTGATTAAAGATCACAACATTATCTCGAGTTCTTCTAAGTTCCCAGGTCTTGTCATAAATTTCTTTGACATTACTTTCACACCCAGGAGTTGCAATAACTTCTCCAGCAACTGTTTTAAGCCATTCAAAACGCTCTCTGCTCATATTCTCAGGCAAAATAGCAATCGATTTGCAACCTAATAATGCGGAATTATAGGCTCCGCCACGACAGTAATTACCTGTTGAAGGCCAAACAGCTTCATGATATTTAGGATCAAATTGTCCAGTTACTAAACGAGGAACTAAACAAGCAAAACTTGCTCCTACCTTATGAGCTCCGGTCGGGAAATACTTTCCAGCCATAGCGATAATTCTGGCTTTAACCCCTGAAATTTGAGAGGGGATTTCAACATAGTTCGGTAAGGGATTGTATAAGCCGCCTTCTTTAACAGGTTGGTTTTTCCAAGAAATTCTGTACAAGTTAATGGGGTCAACGTCCCATAACCCAGTCTTCTTCAACTTCTCTTTTACCTTTGCGGGTATCTTGTTAGGGTCCTTCATCTGAGCCATAGTTGGAATAACGATGTTTTTTTCCTTAACGGTCTGCGCTGTCTTCTTAAGCTGTTCTTCATTAATGGTTAAATTGATCAAGCTTCTCATTTTTAACCTCCTTGTTATCGAGGCTCGACGTTCGAGGTCCGAAGTCCGAATGTGGGACATCTTCTTCGCGACTCACCTCTTGCTTCAATATCGTTCTTTATCAATTTCAAGATACCCACTTCTATTAAAGTGGTCCCATATTCTGCTTCGGTGACGATAGTTTCCTGTGGACACTATCGCTGAAGGCGCATGCTCCAAAGAGTTCTAACCGCCTGAGGATGATATCGCCAAAAGCGCACGGCACTTCCTCGTATCATGCATCGAGCCTCGTACCTCGTATTACACTTTCCCTTCCAGCTTCACCAACAGTTCCTTCAACGAAGGCTCAACTTTGATGGGCTCGCCCACGGCTTTAATCGCGTTTTGAACATCCTTTAATCCATTACCAGTGACAATAGAAACCACTTTTTCGTTGGCTCCAATAACCCCTTTTTCCACGAGAACCTTAAGTCCCGCTGTTCCGGTCACACCCGCCGGTTCTCCGAAAATACCGCTGGTTCTACCCAGTTCGCGCATGGCATCCAAGATTGCTTCATCCGATACAGCAACCATCGTGCCATCGGATTCGCGCACAGCAGATAAGGCTTTATCTGGATTGCGCGGCACGCCAACTGCAATACTATCGGCGATTGTATTCTCTTCTTTAGGTTGCCAGGGGCGATTTTCCAAGAAGGCATCGACGAGTGGGCAACATCCTGTAGACTGAACTCCGGCGATTTTAGGCAAGCGTTCGATCCACCCAGCTTGGTAAAGATCCTTAAAACCCTTCCAAACTCCTGCTATGGTGCAACCGTCCCCAACGGACAGGATCACCCAGTCAGGCACTTCCCAGTTTAATTGCTCAGCAATCTCCAAGGCGACTGTTTTCTTACCTTCGACAAGATACGGATTAATGGCCGCATTTCGATTATACCAACCAAAACGATCAATCGCCTCTGCAGAAAGTCTAAAGGTATCTTCATAAGAGCCATGAACACTAATTACAGTGGCTCCAAAGATTAGCAATTGGGCAACCTTACCTTGCGGTGCACGACTCGGGACAAAAATAACAGATTTTATACCCATGGCAGCGGCGCTGCCTGCCAAGGATGAAGCGGCATTACCCGTTGAAGAAGCGGCAACTGTCGGCGCCTTTTCCTCCACTGCTTTAATAACGGCAATGATCGAAGCCCGATCTTTCAGCGAAGCGGTCGGGTTCTGTCCGTCATCTTTGACATACAGGTTACTCATCCCTAAACTCTTTCCCAATCCCTGTGGTTTATAAAGAGGACTCCAGCCCACTCTCAGATGAGGGCGAGCAGATTCTGGGTGAATTGGCAGAAAAGGAAGATAGCGAAAAATCGAATAATCTTTGGACTGAGTTAGTTGCTCACGAGATGTCAGCCGATTAATTTCTTGGTAATCGTATTCGACATCCATAATCCCGCCTTTTTTTCCACATAATGAACAAGTATACGTCCCCGCTTCAGCAGGAACTTGCTTTCCACAATCAATACAGCGGAGTCCTAACACATTCTTCATGGAGATCACCTCAAATTCTATTCCAAAGTTCCTGTGCCAATTCTCTTGAACGAGCGCCAATGGCTTCTTCATCAATATCAATGAGTTTTCTATCGAGCATACGCACACGCCCATTGATGACCGTTGTTTCAACAGACCGTCCAGAGACTCCAAAGAGAAGATGCCCGCTCCAATTGTTTGAACCCATGGGAGTTGGCGGCACATAATCAACAACGATTACATCTGCCCAAGCTCCTTCCGTTAATTCGCCGAATGTCCCGCCGAATAAATTTGAGGCAATTTCAGGGTTATTCCCATAAAGCATTTGTGGAACTTCTCCCCAGGCTACACTGGGATTAGCTGCGGCATGTTTATGAAGTACGTTAGCCACTTTGCCACTCTCAAACATATCGCAGGTATAGCCATCTGTTCCGAGTCCCACCTTGACCCCAAGGCTCAACATTTTAAGAACCGGGGTGACTCCCACCGCATTCCCCATATTTGATTCTGGATTATGCACAACTTGAGTTTGAGATGTTTTTAAAAGATCAATTTCATGATCATCGATATGTACACAGTGTACAGCAATGGTTTTCGGTCCCAAAACTTCAAATCTCTCTAAACGCTCAACCACCCGCACGCCATATTTGGCAAGGCTGTCTTCTAAGTCTTCGATTCCTTCGGCAACATGCACGTGAAAACCTGCGCCCAGACGTTTGGCTTCCTCGCTGCACTTTGTCAATGTTTGATCTGATAGCGTCAGAGAAGCATGGAGCCCGAACATCCCCGCAACCATAGGGTCCGGCTTAGCTTGACAAGCCGCTATAAAGTCGACATTCTCTTTAATTCCCTCTTGGGCAATCCCATCCCCATCTCGATCTGAGACCTCGTAACAAAAAGCGGCACGTACGCCAATTTCTTTAGCTGCTTTGGCCAAAGTAGCTAAGCTTCCCGTAATCGCCATAGGACTGGCATGATGGTCAATAATCGTCGTTGTCCCTGTTTTAATGCACTCAATCAAAGGAGTCAGACCACTGTAATAAACATCATCGAGGGTTAATAACTTATCAAGTTTCCACCAAAGTCCCTCTAAGATATCCCCAAAGTTTTGAGGGGACTTACTCTTAGAATCCATTCCCCGGGCAAAAGTGCTATAAAGATGCATATGAGTGTTTATCATTCCAGGCATAATAAGCTTTCCGCGAGCATCGATAAACTCCGCATCGGGAAACCGTGCTTGTAAATCTTGAGTTAACCCGATTTCTAAAATCTTACTGTCTTGGATCAAAACTCCACCATTTGGAATCACTTGATTACCTTTACCGAGGGTTAATACCATACCATTAGCGATTAAAAGCATAAACCATCATCCTCTCTCTAAAATAAGTGCTTATGATTAAAATTATTTAAAATATCCGACAATAGCATCTCTATTCAATTTACACGGATGTATTATTGTCTCTGCTAGGTCGGATTAAAGTTATCGCCTTCAAAGAGCACATTGCGTGACAAATACCACACCCTATGCACTTGTTTACTTCAACCTGAGGAAATCCGTCTATCAAGATTATGGCTTCATGTCCACCCGTTCGGCAAGCAGTGTAGCAAGCCCCGCAGCTATCACAAACTTCTTTTTGAATATAAGAAACAACTTGTATGCCCCTCGGTAGCCGAGAATGTTCTACTAAGTATGGTAGTGACTTACCGATTACGTCCGTCAGACTCTGAAAACCTTTTTCCTTCATCCATCCTTCTAAACCCAGTTTAAGTTCTTCGATAATCCCTAAACCAAAACGCAAAACGGAGGTACATATTTGCAAGGTGCTGGCCCCTAGAAGCAGAAATTCAGCACCATCTTTCCAAGTGGTGATTCCACCGCTTGCTGCGATATCCAGATCAACCTTTTGAGCAATCTCGGCTGTACAGCGCAAAGCAATCGGTTTCAAGGCGGGGCCCGAAAGTCCTCCATAGGTTGAAAGCCCAGCTACGTTAGGATAAGGAATCAAGGTATCTAAGTTTACACCGGTAATACTCTTTATTGTATTTATAGCACTGACTCCGTCTGCACCGCCGCGCTCAACCGCTTCAGCCGTGGCTATTATGTCGGAATCCAGTGCTGATAATTTTATGACAACAGGAACGTCTCCCGCCGCTTCCTTCACCCAACAAGCGATTTGCTCCGTCCCTACGAGTTCTTGAACTTTAGTACATAGGGTCCATTCAGTACCGTGTGGATGCCAAATACTACATTCAATAATATCCGCACCTGCATCAATAAACCGTTTAGTTAGCGATTGCCAGTCTTCTTTAGAAAAAGCCATGATACTGGGGACGACAACTTTATTCGGAAAGCGTTTTTTAAGAGTTCGAAGGTTTTGTTCAACAATCTCAACAGGATGTTCTGAGACTAAATCTATATTCTGAAGACCAATAAAGGCAGTCTCTTGTTCCACACGGGTCACCATGGGGAAAACCCGACTTACTATTCTAGAATCAACTGCTACAGTCTTTAAAACCGCCCCTGCCCACCCTGCTTCAAAAGCCTGAATCAAAAAATCCAAATGATCTGTACTAGGCGAAGGAGCTAAAATAAAGGGGTTTTCATGTTTTATTCCGCAAAAATCCACGGATAAATCAACTGTCATTTTCTAAAACCCCTTCAATGTATCGAAATGGTTTAGACTATAGAAAGGTGAGAGAGGAACCCTTCTCCCACCCAAAACATATTACTCACGAATTCCAGCATTTTCCCTGAGAACGTCTAAGTCTCCGGCCCCTTTGCTTCCATTAAAGAAGGCATTGAGAATAATCGCTACGATAGAGCCTAAGGTAATTCCACTGTGCATAATAGTCTGGCTCCACGTTGGAAAATTTTGGAAGAAAGTTGGAACCATTACAGGAATTACGCCAATCCCAATACTAATTGCCACTATGAAAATATTAGTATGGTTATGTTCGAAGTCAACTTTAGCGAGAGTCTTAATCCCACTTGCCGCAACAATTCCGAACATAGCAATTCCGGCTCCCCCAAGTACTGCGTTAGGCAAGGAGGCAATAATGGTAGCCATCTTAGGGAACAAACCTAAAACAACCAAGATTAAACCGGATGTAGCAACAACGAAGCGACTCTTTACCCCAGTTAAGCCGACCAAGCCAACGTTCTGGGCAAATGCAGTATAAGGGAAGGCATTAAAGACACCGCCAAGTGCAGTGGCTAATCCATCCGCTCTTAAACCTGCAGTAAGTTCATCTTGACCAATTTTTTTATCAACCATCTCACCAATAGCCAGAAAATCTCCGGTTGACTCAACCATAACAACTAACATGACTAAAATCATAGAGATAATCGCGCCGATATCAAATATTGGGAAACCGAAGTAAAACGGTGTTGTAATGCCAATCCATGGAGCATCAGCCACCTTTGCAAAGCTCACTAGTCCAAAGGGTATGGCTACTATAAGACCGACGATTAAACCAAGCAATACAGCGATGTGGGAAACAAAGCCCTTAAACATTTTATTGATCAAGAGAATGCTTACAAGAACAACAGTCGCAATAAAAATAAACGATAACGAGCCAAAGTTCTTGTTCCCCACTCCGCCCCCGGCCCAGTTAATCCCTACAGGCAAAAGAGAAATCCCGATGATGGTAATAATTGTGCCTGTAACAATCGGTGGAAAGAAGCGGATTAACCTACTAAAGAAAGGTGCTACTAAAAATGTAAATAGACCGGCAACAATAACAGATCCAAAGATCATGGTCATGCCGCCGGTCTGAGCCATGATAACCATCGGTGTTACAGCGGCGAAGGTTACCCCCTGAATAACGGGGATTTTGATTCCGATTTTCCAGATCCCTAAAGTTTGAAGCAGGGTAGCAATTCCACAGGTGAATAAGTCTGCGTTAATTAAAAAGGCAGTTTGTTCCGGCGTTAGCTTTGCTGCTCCTGAAATAATCAAGGGTACTGCTACCGCTCCAGCGTACATAGCGAGTACGTGTTGTAATCCGTACAAAAATAGTTTTCCGGCAGGTAGCATTTCGTCAACTGGGGCAACTCCATTAGTGGTATTAGCCATTATTAACTTTCCTCCATATTTTCTGTGTGATAAGCTCTGGTGAACTTGTTCAACTAAAGTTGAAGATCAATTAAATAAACCTTTATCACCTCCTTCTGATCAACGTCCTCGAAGATAAGTTTCTACAACTAATTGAAGGGTGTTTCAATTAGGAAAGGCGGCTCGATGATACTCTCCGCTGGAGATTATCCTACTGGACATGATCGTCACCCAAGCAGAGTGCGGGGTACCACTCCCACTATAGAAGTGAGAGTAGGACGATTTGGATAAACTAAAGAAGCCTCATACACAATTTTCCCATTATAGCTCCCATATATAATTATCTCTTTGAGAAATTTATTTGGAGATTACTGAAATAATTGTGCAAAAGCTTAGGTATTATCGCCCACAGGCTCTTGATCCTAGAGAGGTCTAACTCGAACGTCCGACCTCTCTTCAATATGCGCATTATTTTATAGCTTTATACAGATAATCATAGTCTCTAAAAACGGTCCATATAAAGGCCTTAATCTTATCATCGATTGGTGTATTCGTATTGCCGGATTCATCGAACTTAAGCTTGTCGATTTTCCCATCTAGGCGAAGCATAAATTCCCCTTCGTTGCCCTCATTTAAGAAATAGAAACCTATATTTGGACTATCCATAAAATCTTTCTCAGTCCAGAACAGAGTCAATTTTACTTTGTAGGGCTCGCTGGAATACGGACAGAAGGTCCCGCAATTTCCGCAAACATTACACATTCCGTCTACGTGCAGAATCTGATCAATATTGGTTAACCCTGCTCCATTGACAGGAATCATAAGGTTAGCACGGTTTGGGCAAACCTCAGCACAGATATTACACACCTTGTTACACTCTAAACATCGCTCAGATTCTAATTTGTGGTCGGCAACAGGTTTCATAACTCCTTTCTTTTCAGAAATATCTAACAGCTGCTTTTCATTATTAAAGGAGATTTCTGATGTATACTCCTGTTTAAATTCAAGCTGCTCTTTTTCCAAAATGGCTTTAGCCACCATTGTGCCATGCTTCGCAGCTCCGACTACCGTCCAAGGTCCAACGAGGGCATCCCCACCGATAAAGACATTTTCCACACTAGTTTCCAACGTTCCCTGGTTGACGATGATCTTGCCCTTTTCCCCAATTTCGATACCGTTATTCTTTAACAAATCATAATCGATCAATTCTCCGATCGCTGACAAAACCGTATCGATTGGCAATTCTTCAAATGCACCCTCCAAGGCCACGGGTTTTCTTCGCCCAGAAGCATCCGGTTGACCTAGTTCCATCGTCTGGCATTTCAAGACACCCTTAATCAACGAGACCGGAGCAAGAAGTTCCTTGAAGATAACCCCGTCTTCCTGGGCATAGATTAATTCTTCGTGGTCTGCAGGCATGTAGTCTTTCGTTCTGCGATAGACAATATAGACATTTTCTACACCCTCGACTCTTAATGCAGCCCGAGCAGCGTCCATCGCGGAATTACCTCCTCCGACTACCGCCACGTTCTTGCCCAGCTTTAAGGCATCTTTGTTCGCGTTAAAAGCTTCCAAGAATGGAATTGCTCCCATCACCCGTTCGGTATCCCCTTCGATATCTAGATCATTGGTCTTCCCTGCACCAACAGCCAGATAAACGTACTGAAATCCTTTCGCCTTGTACTCCGCGACGGAAACCTTCGGATCAATTCCAAATTTAAACTTAACACCCATTCTTTCAATCAGCTTAATGTCCTTGCCGATCGCTTCTCTTGAGATCCTAAAGTCCGGGATCACATATTCAACCGTACCGCCAGCTTTCTCCCGTTTATCAAAGACAGTGACCTCCATGCCTCCTTTGGCCAGGAAATAGGCGGCTGCAAGCCCAGATGGACCTGCTCCAATCACGGCGACTTTGGCAGATGACTCCGGTTTGAGTACAGGAATCTTCTGCATATAGGCATCATATCCTTTTTCAGCAGCCACCAATTTCTGCCCGCGGATATGCACTGATTCATCATAATCTAAACGAGTACACTTGGTCATACAGTTATGGGTACAGATCGTTCCCGTAATGAAAGGAAATGGGTTTTTAGAGACAATCACATCAAACGCTTCCTCATACCGTTCTTCACCGACCAGGCGAAGATACTCTGGAACATCCTGTTCAATGGGACATCCAACAGTACAAGGCGCAATGAAGCAATCAAGGACAGGGAGCTTAAGCTCTGTTTTACGATTGATCAGATCTCTTTTTTCCTTAAGATGATTGGCATCAATAAACGCACTTTCAGCGAGGGCTTTTAATTTTTCCATATGGAGTTGATCTGATTCTTTATTATCCATGAGAGGAACTAAACTATCCGCCATTTGTTTAAAGCGCATATAGGCACCAGGTTTTAACAGGGTCGTCGCCACAGTGATTGGCTGGATTCCCGTCTCAAAGATGCGATCAATATTAAAGGCATCCGCTCCACCCGAATAAGAGATTTTGAGATCCCCCTTGAACTCCGAGGCTAACTTATAGGCTAGGTTAATCGTCAAGGGATAAAGCGCTCGACCGGACATGTACATTTCTTCCCCCGGCAATTCTGATCTCCCAATCTTTACGGGCAATGTGTTAGACATCTTGACGCCAAAGTCTTTTTGCTTCTCCTTAGCAACAACTTTAAGACGTTTTAGCATCTCAACTCCATCCTTAAACTGGAGGTCATGGGTAAAGGACTCTTCTTTGAGTTGGATATACTTATAACCCATTTTATCGAAGGTGTTCCTCACATACTCATAACCCAGAAGCGTCGGATTCATCTTCACAAAGGTATGTAGTTTCTTTTCGCTGAGCAGGTAGTTTATGATGGCTTCGATTTCAGCCGGTGGACAGCCATGCATGGTCGACAAGGTGATCGAGCTGCAAATATTCGGTGAAATCTGTTCGATGAAGGCACGATCAATTTTCTCAAACTGGTCGACATTCTCAAGTAAAGAAGCAAGACACTCCTCAAAAATAGCGGTTCCCGAAGCATCTTTAAGCCCTTCAATAAATTGATCGACTTTAGGAGATTGAATTCCCTTCAAGTCATACCCCACACTCATGTTAAACATAAAACGTCGATCCCTTTGGTTAAACAGCTCCTTTTGCAGCACGTGGAGAGCAAACCAGGCTTTTACATACTCATCAAAGGCACCCATAATCGGAAGCTCGGTAGACCACTCCGTATTATAGCATTCGTCCTCCGCAAGGATACAGGGCTTAGGAATCTCTAATTCATCCATGATTTGAACAGATTTCAACTCAAAGAAACGACTGCCACTCAGATAAGAAGCGATAATATTTTGTGCCAGTTGGGTATGCGGACCAGCGGCTGGGCCAACCGGAGTATCCATCGTTTCCCCAAAAAGTTTAATCTGTTGGTCGTTTTTTTTGTGAAAAAACTTAACCTCTGATATGCCGAAAATAGTTTGAGTACGTTTATATTCCTCAAACATCCAATTGACCAGTTTCTTAAAAGGAATTTGGATCATCTTATCACTCATCATTATTTATCATTCCTCAATTCTTTTTTATTTCACTGTTCTTAAGTCGAAACTTTACTTCCTTTGTAATATGGGCTGTCAACACACGTGCAAACATGCCCCTCCAAGGACTTCTCGGCAGCTTTTAAGATACTCTGATACCCTGTACATCGGCATAAATGGCCCGAAAGTTCCCGTTTAATCTCATCGCGAGTGTAGTCTTTGCCACTCGCTGCCATAGCCGTGGTAGTTAGGACAAAACCCGGTGTGCAGAAACCACATTGCACAGCCCCTTCATCGACAAACGCTTTCTGAACATCAGAAAGTTCCCCGTTTTTGGCAGCCACGCCCTCAATCGTCGTAATCTGCTTACCATCAGCCCAAACTGCCAGGTATATGCACGTATCATAAGGAATGCCGTCAATCAGCACGCTGCAGGCACCACATTCTCCAACCCCGCACCCTTGTTTAGCACCCGTAAAACCCAAATGACCTCGCAAGACATCCAGCAGCGATTCCCGCACATCCACCTCAAAATTATAAGCTTTGCCATTCACCGTAAAGGCAATTCGTTTATACAAATTCCACACCTCCTGCGTTGACAACGGCAATTTTCAGGGCCCTCTGCGTAAGCTCTTCCACAAGATGTTCTCTATACTCTTTGGAAGCCCGCCAAGAGGTTCTCGCCTTGGCAGATTTCACTGCCAGCTTTCCGATCTCCGCCAACGTAGCGGATGAAATTTTCTTCCCCTTGGCATACTCTTCCGCTTCGAAGCACCTTAATGGAGTCGGACCTGCGACCCCCAGTCCGATTCTAACCTCATCAAAGTATCCACTCTGCAGTTTGCAAACCACCGCCACTCCAAGTGTGGCAATATCCATCGCTTCACGCATGGCAAACTTAATATATTGCCCTCCAAAGCCTTGATAATCTTCCGGCGCAATCAGAATCTCAGTGAGAATTTCCCCAGGGTTCAAGGCAACTTTACCGGGTCCCAGATAGAATTCTCGGATGGGAACGATGCGCTCCCCATTCTTAGCCTCTAATTTCAACTGGGCATTCAGGGCAAACAAGGTCGAAGCACTGTCCGCGGACGTCGCTCCGTTACAAATGTTTCCACCGATGGTGGCAATATTTCTGATTTGTGGTCCCCCCATGGAGATGGCAGCTTCGGTTAAAATCGGGATTGAATCCCGAAGAATGGGATTGTTGAAGACCATAGAGAAGGTGGCCATTGCACCGATCACGATCGTTCCATCTCCTGCTACTCTAATATTTTCCAAGGATTTAATCTTGCGCAGACTCAAGAGCTCAGCCTCTTCAAGTCGCCCCCCGTGCAGTTTGATGAGCACGTCTGTCCCACCTGCAATAAGTATCAGATTGGGGTTTTCCGCAAGGAGAGTCGTTGCTTCGCTTACAGTTTCGGCATCGTAATAGCCTATAATATCGTACATCTCATCACCACCTTCACTAGATTAATCCAGCTTCTTTAAACTTTTCATAGGCGCGTTGCGGATTCATCGGTATCCGATTAAACGCCACCTTCGTCGCGTCCAACACTGCATTGCGAATCGCTGGTGCGGGAGAAACAATCGGAGGTTCTCCCAATGCTTTGACACCGAAGGGGCCAGTTGGATCCTCTTTTTCCACAAAAACGGCACCAATATCCGGGGTATCCATCATCGTCGGAAGTTTATAATCCAGTAAATTATTGTTAAGCGGCTTACCTGTCGCTTCATCAAAGAGTAACTGTTCGGACAAGGCATAGCCGATAGCCATACTCACCCCACCATGCACTTGTCCCGCTGCCATGAGCGGATTGATAATCTTACCAGAATCATGGACATTGAAGATTTCTATGATTTTTATTTTTCCGGTCTTGATATCCACTTCCACCTCTGCAAAGGTTACCCCAAAAGGAATCGCATTAATTCGCGCATTATTTGAGACATCGCTCGTAATGGGTTGGGCATGAACTCTGTCATAGTAGGACTGCATCGCGATGACTTCCAGCGCCAGGACTTGTTCACCAGACTCTTTGAAAACGATGAATTGATCTTGAAGATCTAAGAGATGGGCAGGGATATCCGTCATCCTATGTGCAAAGCTAAGAACCTTTCCCTTAACTTCAAGAGCTGCTTTCTCTACAGCCATCCCCGTTACATAGGTTTGCCTTGAGGCGTAAGACCCCGTATCGAAGGGGGTAATGTCCGTATCTTGGGTGGAGATGACATGCACCATATACATGGGAAGACCGAGGACCTCAGCCGCCATTTGAGCAAAGACCGTATCACTCCCCTGCCCGATTTCTGTCGCACCTAGCTGCAGTTGAACTGAGCCATCTTGATTCATGACAATACGCACTCCCGCAAGCTCTAAGGCTACAGGATACGTTCCCGAAGCATAGCTAAAGCAGGCCAAGCCTAACCCTCGACGCTGATCTCCGCTCTGCTCCTTGTATAAGGCCTTCTTGGCATCCCACTTGATTAATTCTCTACCTTTATCGATACATTCACGGATAGCACAGCTCATAATCTTATTTTTACTCAATGGATCCACGAACCCGACTTCAACTAGGTTTTTCTTCCGGATTTCGATGGGGTCCATCTCCAGTTTTCTCGCAATATCTTCCATATGAGATTCAAACGCGAAAAATATTTGTGGTGTTCCATACCCTCGCATTGCTCCAGCAACGGGTAGATTAGTGTAAACCGTAATCGGTTCAAATTTCAAAGCCTTTGTAGGATAGAGATACCGGAATTTTCCCCCTCCACTACTGGCTATAGAATGGCCGTGAGAAGCGTAGGCCCCAGTGTTTGCAACGGCCGATATATGTATTCCATTAATTTTTCCATCGTTGTTGATTCCAGTTTTGATTTTAAACTTGAAGGCATGACGAGTCCTGGTGTCAATCATGGCTTCTTCCCGCGAAAGCTCAAGTTTCACAGGTCGGCCACCTACAGCCAAACTCATTGCTGCATTCAACGGCTCAATAGTGACATCCTGCTTATTACCGAACCCACCCCCGACGTAAGGCTTGATCACTCGTACACGTCCCCAAGAGATACCCAAAGATTGGGCAACGATCCTACGCACAATATGTGGAATCTGAGTGGAAGTCATGATTACAATTCTACGATCAGAATCGACATAGGCATGAGAAACTTGATTTTCCATATGGCAATGTTGAACAATGCTTGTTTCGTAGTCCCCTTCAATAACATGATCTGATTCACCAAAGGCTTCTTCAATATCCCCTATCTCGTATCCATCCGAAGCCAATATATTTTGTTCGCAGTCGTCATGGATTAAAGGGGCACCTTCTTTGAGTGCAGCCTCAGTGCTGGTTAAAGCTTCTAATACTTCGTATTCAACCTCAATCAGCTTCAAGGCCTTTGAGGCGATCAAGGCATCTGTTGCAACCACAGCTGCAATATTATCTCCTACAAATCGAGCCTTCTGCGTCAAGATATGACGATCTTCTTTGTCTCGGTGGCTTGAATCAAGTGAAAATGGATGCCCTGCAGTTCCATATTTAAGCTCTGCGACATCCACCTCATCCGTTGCAATAGCTTCTATAACTCCAGGCATGGCTGTAGCGTATCGAATTTCCGGCAGATCTTTGTACGTTAAAACAGCCTCGACTCCAGGTAAAGCCTTCGCAAGACTCACATCAATGGATTTGACAATCGCATGAGCATAGGGGCTATGCAATATTTTCCCAATAAGCATAGTCCGTTCAGAAAAATCATCCGTATATTTGGCCTTGCCAGTCACCTTAGCTACAGCATCGACTCTTCTAACGCTTTTCCCTACAACTGTATAAGCCATTTTGTTTCCTCCCGTCCCTAACGTTTATTGGACCTCTTAGCCGCTCAAATCCAATTTGCGAATCAATTTATCCTTTCTTTTATAATGTGCAAAACTTATGCCAACGAGTTCAGGTGTCCAAAAATGGGCCAAATCCCTCAATTTCAGATTTGGTCTAAAGGCTATATTTATCACATTGATAGTACTTAGGCCTAATTTTGTCAGAATCAAGCGTACCTATAGAGTTATCATTTTGATAAGCATTCCTATCAATTTAATAAGGTTCTTATCGTTTTGAGAACCAATCCTCCAATTCTCTATTTTATTAGAAAAAATAACCTCTAAGTCCAGTGTTTACTAACTTACTCAATATTATAACGTGCAAGCTTTCGATAGAGGGTTGCTATACCGATTCCTAAGGTTTTTGCCGCTCTTTCTTTACCCTGTACACCTGGTCCGGACGCCTGATAACAACGCAGAATGGTTTCTCGCTCAACGTTTTCAAGGTTAAACTCATTTAGGTCATCCTGAATTTCAATACTCTTTAGTCTAGGAGATAAATGTTCCTCAGTTAAGGTAGATTCTTCGACTAAATTCATTGCATACTCAATGATGTTCTGCAACTCACGAACATTCCCTGGCCAACTATATTCGTTTAGCCTTCGTCGGAACCCTTCGGAGATGAATTGGACTTTTTTATTAAGCTGCTGATTGAACCCATTAATAAAGTATTCACACAAAATCTCTAAATCTTCTTTTCGATCACGCAAAGGTTTAATATCTATGGGAATAACATTAATCCTATAATAGAGATCCTCACGAAACTTTCCCTTAGCCATCATTTCCTCAAGGTTTCGATGGGTTGCTGCAATCACTCGGACATCGACTGGAATCGGGACTATTCCTCCAATCCGTTCTACTTGACGTTCTTGTAGCACTCGTAGAATCTTTGCCTGTAAAAACAAGGGCATATCCCCTATCTCGTCGAGGAAAAGCGTACCCTTGTTAGCTAATTCAAACTTCCCGATTTTACCCCCTTTGCGTGCTCCGGTAAATGCACCCTCTTCATAGCCAAAGAGTTCACTTTCCAGTAAAGCCTCAGGAATTGCCGTACAGTTAATCGCCATAAACATACCTTGCTGTCTGGAACTAAGATTATGAATTGAGCGGGCTAACATCTCTTTGCCCGTCCCACTTTCCCCTCGAATCAAAATTGTCGATTTACTAGCAGCGACAACTTTGGCCCGTTCACGAATTTGGCATATTGTTTCACTGACTCCCAAAATATCATCGATGGTGTACCCCGCATCTTGGAGGGAAAGGCGATTAACAATTCGGCCAATTTCATCAAACGGACGTAGGGTTACGCCAATACTCTTTACTCCCTCTTCACTGTCAATAGGCAACGCCCGCAAAATCATCTGCACCCGATTTTTCTTTGTTTCAACATGCACTTCGCGTTCAATGACTTCGTCCGCATTATTACCTACTTTGAGAATATCCGAGACAATCTGAGTTGTGAATAAGCTTTTGAGGTGACTCCTCGGGGTAAGCAAATTGGCGCTGAACAAGCGCTTGGCCGCTTGGTTAAAGTGAAGGACATTTCCGTCGAGATCGACCGTTAATAAGCCTTCTTCTAAGCAGTCGATAATCGAATTAAGATAGTGATTTGCTGAAACCAGGCCAGCTAAAAATTCTTGTTCTTTCATTTTTAAGGCAATGGTTTCTGCCATCTTGGTTAAGAAAATAAGATACGACTGTTGGTTTTCTTGAATAAGTTCAGCTTGAGCTTCAGTAAAACAAACAAGCCCAATTGCTCCTACTGCTTTATCATCCACATTGATGGGGGAAACGATTTCGTACTTTTCGGAACAATTTCCTCGTGCTTTACAAGGGGCGCAAAGAGGATGGTTACCAGGCGTTTCTATCACAAATTGGTGTCCAGTCCGTAAAACTTCCTGATATACGTACCCCTGCCGATCCATAGATAGACCGACCCCTTTGTGATACCTACCTGTTCCGGCAATACGCACCAGATTATGATCAGCGATCTCAATATCGATTTTCACAACAGTGGCAATTGCTTCGGCGATTTGTTGTGCATAATCTTTGACGGTCATGAGTTCAACCATTAAGTTTACCCCCATTAAAGCTATTATTTCTAATAAAGTTGGTTAATATGACAATAACTTTTTTACACTCCTTATTTAAAATATTCGTTTCGTAAACATAGTATCCTTTAGCGAATTTCCAATATCATTTTGAGAAAACACTAAAACATATTCAGCTTATCGTACCCGACATAGTAAAAAAAGCCAATCATCAAGAGATTGACTAAGACGAGGAACGGTGCGCCGATTTTGAACTTTGAGTGTTTGGTCTTATGACGAAAAAACTTCATTCCTGCATACAGCCCGATCCCTCCTAGAACTGCCCCCATGGAGAGTAACCTCGCTTCAGAAATCCTCCATTGGTGTAATTTAGCCTGGCGTTTATCTCTGCCCATCGTAATGAAAACATAACTATTCCAGAGGACGTAAACGATTATAAAAACTTTCAAACTATACAATCTTGGCACCTCCCAGTGAACTCGTTCAACTAAAGTTGAACATCGAGTCTTCGGTGGAGGACTCTACCCCCACCGAAGCAGAATAAGGTGTATCACTCCCACTTATAGAAGTGGGAGTCTTACGATTTAGATAAAAAATACTCACCTAACTTCATCCACCGTCTACCGGCCTGTTATTTCCAACCTTTGCTACTCGAATCACTTCTTTTGTTGGGGGAGACTGCAATGCTGACAGGACACACCGAACAGTAATCGCTGAAAGCACTATGAAGCCACCAATAATGGCTAATAGTCCCGGGGCTTCACCTAACATCAAAAATACCCAGACTGGGTTCAAGAGAGGTTCAATAACTGGTATAAGGATTGCTTCCAATGCTGTTACATGCTTTATAGCCCGTGAAAATAAAATGTAAGGTATCCCCAACTGAACGATCCCCAAGATCACCAAGTACAACCATCCGGTTGCATCGGGTACAGAGTGGGCCAAAAACGGGATCCCGATTGCTGCAGTGAGAATATTTCCTAGTAAAATAGATTCTAAGGGAGATCCATCCTTTTGCATTCGCATAAAAATAATAAAAAATGCAAAGGTTATGCCGCTCGCAGCACTAATTACATTCCCTAAAATACTTTTTGCACTTAGATTATCTAGAAAAAACAACACCATCCCGCCTATAACGAGAAAAATGGTTATCCAATCCAATAACTTTGTTCTTTCTTTTAACAGCCATGCGCTAAATAAGGCAACATAGATTGGTGCGGTAAATTGAAGCAGAACTGCATTTGCGGCCGTCGTTGTTTTAGTCGCTGAAACAAACAAAATCGAGGTGGCGGCATAGGCCAAAGCAGCCCCGATTTGAGCATAAGACCATGTTATTTTTGGCTTTTTCACTACCAGTAGTAATAAAACCACCGCGATGGCACTTCTTAAACCTGCTATTGCCAATGGATTTGCATTAACAGATTTTATAAGTAATCCTCCGAGACTCCACAATGTCGCTGTGACAACTAAAAGCAATAAGGCTCTAGGTCTTTCTTTCGAAAGATTGGAACTGTCTATATCAATCATAATAACCTCCCCGATAATGAATACTATTCCGGAATCGCTTTCTCAACCGTCTAACAGCGTCCCTTATCATTTATCCACTATCGCAGAAAACTCCTTGTTTTCGAGAACTAAAACCTTGTCCTTCCGAATCATACTAATACCCCAAAAAATAACGACAGCGCCAACAGCTTGCATGAGATGAATTTGTTCTCTCAAAATAATAGCCGCTGAGATCACTGCAACTGCTGGGACCGCATACATGTAAGCCATGACATGATTTGCTCCTACTCGACTGATAGCATGATACCATACCACTAACCCAAAAGCGGTAACGAAAACGATGGAATAAATCAACGAACCCCATGAGGCAAAGGGTACCCCAGACCAAGATAACGCTTGTACTCCTTTGAATCCGACAATAATAACAAAGAAGGTTCCAAAGAGTGAAGCATAGGTCATGGTTTTAAGGGCCGAGTATTTTCTTAACATCCGCTTAGCAAGTACAGGATATAAGCCCCATATGCTTGACGCTAGAATGCCTATCAGATCGCCACGAATCACGTCCCAGCCCACAGCCAATTTATTCGTGCCAAAAAGTAAGACAAAAACAACTCCTGTAAATGATATAGCACTCCCCCATCGACCACGGGAGCCTAATCGTTCTTGTCCTGCAATCCAGGCAAAAATCGCTGTAAACACCGGCGAAATAGCAAGCATTAATGAGGCATTTGTTGCTGAAGCGTATTTCACTGAAGCCATGAACAGAGTCTGATAGATAGTGATTCCTACAAGCCCAAGCATAGCCAATTCTAAGCAATCCTTTAGCTGAATACGGAGATTCTTTTCCAAAGCAAAGAGTAAAAGAAAAAGCAAAGGCGTCGCTATCACAAATCGAAGGACCGTAAATGTTAAGGGATCAAACCCTTCCATTCCCCATTTTCCAACAACATAGTTTGTCCCCCATATTAGGACAACGCCCCAGAGCGCCCACTCTAGAAAATCTTTTTTTGTAATCATTAGTTTACCTCTTTCTGCCGTACCCATCACGAAAGACCCCTAGCATGATTAATGCAGGAGCCTTTCAGCATTTCGAATATTGTTTATTGTATCATAGATACGTACGTCAGAGAATATTAAATGCCAGTTTCACCACAGATAAACGACCGAGCCATAAGACAGAATGGACAGATGTATATATCTTGTGAGCGAAATTGTTTATTGACAAACTATCTATCTTCTCATATAATAAACAATGTTACGCGGTCGTGGCGGAACTGGCAGACGCGCTAGATTCAGGTTCTAGTGCTCGCAAGGGCATGGAGGTTCAAGTCCTCTCGACCGCACCATAATTCGTCCGAAAACTCGCTATTCTGCGGGTTTTATTCTTTTATAGATAGATTTTTCACCACGTTTTTATATATAAAGACAAAAAAGAAGGGTATTACCCCCTCGGTACCGTCAAGAGTTTTTCGCAAATTTGTTTCCGCTTGGTATGAATAGCTATGCAAGCTTAGGCATTTTCAACTTCACTTCTCCAGAGGTAGTGGTTAGATTTCGCTCGTAATGACCGGATCGATAGCCCTTACGATCCTCGGTGCGTTCGTATCGGCCGGCATTAGTGAGCTCATCGGCTTCTTGATCCAGCAGGTTATTAAGAGTCTCCTCTACACTGTGACGTACTAGTTCCTTTAACTCCTGCTTTATGACGCCTTCGTTTAGGTGTATAATCTTATCAGACATAGTCGCAGCCCCTTTCTTGGTAGATGTTGTGTGGTAACTCTATCTTACCAAGCGGTTGCTTCTATGTCCTTATTTTTGGGACAAATTATATTTGCGAAATTTATAATACCTTATCAAGAAGTTGATCCGCAAACAGTATAAGTACATCAAGGATGTTGCAAGTGAAGGATTTTTCTAAGAACGTAAGTTGGCCCCGATTTTCAACTATTGAAAATCAGGGCCAACTTTTTGGGTGAACGCTATTTCATCTACCGCTTACAATTTATAATACCTTATCACCCCCTCATAGCTGCTACTAATTTCTTTGTCCCAACCATATTGAGGGCCCTTCGCAAATTATAGGCAAGAAAACTAAGCCCCAGCTCAGCTGTGGCTTTTTCTATGCCCTTGCATAACAGATAATGGGCTCCATGGTACCATTTAACTGTGCCAAAAGGATGCTCCGACAAGCATAACCGGAGTTTTTGAGTTTGTATGTCATCGCGTATATGTAAAATGACTTTTTTCTTTGCCCGACGCTCCAGTGATTTGAAAGCATCGTAGGGAATTTCCGAGGACGGATACACCTGCAATGCTTTTTTCGCTGCCTCGATACCATACATTAGAGCTGGTACATACCGGGTGCCTGGCCCAAACTTCACGACTTTGTAATTTTTCCCCGAGGTACACCGATTAGGGCATTGCCGACAAGCCGAACGGTTCTGGTAGCGAGCGCTGCCATCTTCATATGTTCGCACTTTTGTTAGGATATATCCCATCGGGCAGGTAACAGTATCATCCTCATTTCGAGTAAAACAGCTGAGCTGGTTTTGCTCCTGTACCTCAATGTCCAGGATAGTGTTTATAATAGTCAGGAAGAACTCCAGCTTTAAGACAGCGCACAATATCCTGAGGCTTGGTCGATGCGCGCTCTTGTTCTGTTGTTGCGGCCTCTTCGTAATCCATAACAATCAGACGTTCGCTCTTATCATTTTTAAAGCCCACATGCGGGATAATCCCATTAATAAGGATTGCTCAAGTTCATCCTTATTATCATAGCCCTTATCAGCAGCGACATGAATGGTTTCAACCTGCAAAATCTCCTTGCTTTTTTGGGCCATTGCGGTAAGGCTGTTGTAATCGTTGCAGGAGTTCGTTACTTCATACTCGGCAATCAGACACTTAAAACCCGCATGGTTACTGGATTCATAATTTTTCCATGTGCCTAAAATGGCTTTTGACTGTCGAACCCGAGATAATGTCCGAGCGGATTAGTACACATAACCAAAAGGACCAGGCTGTAACCCATAGGCAGCATTAATAATAGCAGTCTAGTCCTCCCTCTGCTGCCTGGGTAACGCATACTAGAACGGCCCTTGATCTGTGACGCATCTGCGAGAGGACTTTGCTGCCGATTATATTCAAGTTACCCCATAGGGCCTGCCACTAATTTAGCTCATCGAGAGTTAATGAAAAACTCGGTATGAAGGTATTCAAAAAAAATTTAACTTCCGGAAGTTTAAACTTATCCAATTCTTGTTCGATTTTATTTTTGGCTTTTAAAAACTCTTCATTTCCGGATTTTAGTTCTTCAACACATTTTAAATAAGCAGAAATTTTATCAGCCGCTTTTACAATATTCCAGTAATCTTCATCAATATCCTGAGGGAAAAAGTATGATGTATATTCCATTCTAAGTGCTTCGGGGATCATTTCGAAAAGCCGACGTTTTGCGATTTCTTCAATATTTCCAAAAGCTTTCTTAATCTCTGGATTAAAGTATTTTATGGGGGTTGCTAAATCCCCGGTTATTACTTCGGCAACCTCATGGTAAATTGCTAAAGCCATAACTCTTTCGGGAAGGAGATTCCCATCAAAAATCTTGTTTCTAATAATTGCTAGGTTATGAGCAATCATTGCTACCTGTAGACTATGTTCTTGTATATTTTCTGTTCGTGTATTACGCATTAATCCCCATCTTTTTATCAATTTCATTCTTGAGAGGAAAGCGAAAAAATGACTCATGTTTTTTCCCCTTTAAAATATACTCTTTGGTAAAACAACTAGCATCCTTGCGAGTGTTTGTCCTAGTGAAATTACAAATCAATATTAAAGAAGTCTCTAGAGAGTAAGTCCGAAACTCTCTGGAATAATATGCTTCTTGAACTCATTGTTAAAAAAGTCATCAGTCATGCCCGCTATAAAATCTAAGACAATCTTATATGACGGATTATTTAAATAACTTTTATCCATAGAATCGAGGTGCCATTTATACACAGTCGAGTTGTTTTTACAATCATTCAATTCTTTTATGTATACTTCAAATAAGTATTCAAACATATGCCTGATTTTGTGGTCTTGTTTTTGTTTCATGGGATTTTGATAAATATATTGATAGTTAAACTTTAGAAGCTTGTTCAAGGCGTCGTAGACCTGGTCCGAAAAAGTTATATAGTCTTTATCATAACTGTTATTGACAATATCAATTACCAGGTTATTGATAATTTGATTGTTTGTACTACCTAAAACAGCAACAATATCTTCGGGTATTTCTGCTCTCTCTATAAGTTTTACCGTTACAGCATCTTCAATATCCCTTCCGATATAGGCAATTACATCGGAAATACGCATTACACAACCTTCCAAGGTCATGGGTCTTATCGTCTTATCGAATTTTTCGATTTGCCAGCAATTTTCATATTCCTCTAAGAATCTATCCCAATTTTTTTCGGTATCTGGCTGATAAACCTTTTTCAATAGTTCTCCATTATGACAAAGAATACCATCCAACACCTGTAGGGTAAGATTAAGGCCCTTACCTCGGTTTTCTAATTCCATCAGCGATCGAACACTTTGGGCATTATGACAGAAGTAATTCATTCCGTAATTTTTACAAATAGAGGTTAAATATCTTTCTCCGTCGTGCCCATAGGGAACATGTCCTAAATCATGCCCTAATGAAATGGCTTCAATTAAGTCTTCATTTAACTTTAAGCACCTTCCGATGGTTCGAGCAATTTTAGACACTAACTGTACGTGTAATACGCGATGAGTTATATGGTCATTGTCAAATAGAAAAAACACCTGCGTCTTATCAATATACCTCGTGTAAGCTCTAGAGTGGATAATTCTATCAGTATCATGAAAGAAACTAGGTCTGATATTTTGCCTATCGGGAATAACTTCCCTTTCAGGATACAGTCTTTTCCCTCTAGAACTTTTACATGCGTATTTACTTAAACTTGAATATTCACGTTTAAGGTTGTTCTTTACTATCTCTGCTCCTATATCGGCTCTTATCTCCTCCACTTAAGTAACCCCCTCAATTAATTCATAAGGTATATCGCCTAAAGGTTAGGAATAACGTATCAATTTATTTGTGCATTATTCCCATAACTTAGACCATGTTTTCTTATCGATTTCATCTATATGTCCTCTTTATATAACCGTAAATTAATTCATATAGACCATGTTTATCAATAAACATACCGATATGATACTTTATTACTGAAATAATTAGCAAAGCCACATCTCTACTTTGTAAGTGGTTAATAGATTCTTCGGGTATAAATTTTTTGCATATATTCCAACATTGTTAAAGTGTTTTATTCAGTTTGTATTATTGAGGAAAAAAGAAAAAGTGTGCATATACTATTCACTCACTATTACCATATTTTTCTCTCCAAAATTTCCACTCTGCCAGTTTGAAATTAAAATTCTTCCTAAACAATGAATTAATCCAGTTTCTTTTTTAAGATTGTTTGTATAAATTTATAATCAAACACAATTGATTATGTTATTGGTATTCTGTGGAAAGCACAATTATCCACTGATAGGGTAGAACCAAATTCAAGAGAAGTCCACAGAATAATTTAAATTTGTAGCATACTCAAAAATTTATCTAGTGTTGGTGCTTTAATTTTTTTCTAGATTGTAGTGTGTTATTCAATATTCCACATATTTCTTCCATATCCTCCTGATATGGCATACATAGTTCAAAAATGCTAAGCAATAACGAGTTCTACCAGTGCATCAGGTACGTGTAAGCAGCCAAGTTGTAGGTTACGACTTATCACCGTTATTGGGTTTAAGTCGAATCTTGCCGCTCAATCAAGCTGGATAGCGGTTTCAGTGGGCTTCCGACAGCATAATGCAGCCCTTGGCGGATATTGCTCCGAGCCACGAGGAGGAATTCCCGCGCGGCAAAGACCATAAACAACGAGCTAAACACGGTTAGCTCCCCGAGGATCGGGTTATATACCGCACCGACTTACGAGGAGCGGTTCCCGAGAGCGGGAACAGGCAGCAGGATACCTGGGCAGGATCTAAACTACAAAATGGGTGAGGTCATGAGAGCCCGCTCCCAGTCATGCAAGGAGCTGGCGTCATAAATCGGCTATATGCAATAAGTCTATATGAATGTGCCACCTAAATTTAACATTTTACCCGTAGAAATTGAACGCCTTCCATTGTTTAGTATTCCTTAACGCTCCACTAAATGTAATCCTTTTCCCGTTATAATAGAGCACATCAAATACAAAATAGGATATCGGGGGACTCTGTGATAATAGCTTAATCCGATTAAAATTTTTTATTTGGAATCGACAAATTATCTCTTTAAAATCGGGTTTTCCTTCTAAATCAGGGAATCAAGTATGATTATCTCCCCATCGAGGATCGTACCTCCAGGAATCTCATTTATAATAAATTCGGGAAAACGTTCTGTTACTTCCTTTTAATGCCTGGTATAGAAATCATAACCTATCATTATAGAGTAAAGTAAGTCTTTAAAAGCATTGGACTAATTAAAATATTACCACCTCCTGTACAACGAGTCTAGCATAGGAAATGCTTACAGTTAGGTGGGAACTTATGGTTTTTTTGCTTCTTCTATTACTCAATATTAAAGCATTGCTGAATTTGTTTGGAAAGTTGGGTATACAGATCATAAGTCATTTTGCTATCTCGTTCTGCAAAAAGTTGACATAATGTATCTCCAATATGTATTTCATCACCAAGTCTTTTGCACAAAAGTAAATTAATTTCCTGCCGAAAAGGTTGAGAACCATAAGAAAGGATGTCCTGTACTGGTTTGCTCAAATCGACATTTATCTTACGATGGACACCGAAATTTACAATATTTCCTAATTGCTTTTGATTTATTTTTGTCAAGCAACCACTTGATTCTGCCTTGATACTAATATGAGGTACTAATCTAAAGAATTTGAAGGGATCATTAATTAATTCTTCGATGACACTTGCAGAAACACCGTGTGCCTCTAGCATATACATAAACGATTTTATTAGCTTTTGTTCTGATATCATTTTATTTGACAAATTACACCACTCGGAGTATGGCTTGATAGGTAACACATATTCCATAATAGTAGCATAAAAAGTTGACACAAGAGCAATTTGTTCCTCTTTTGCACGAATATCGAAACAGTCATCTCTCTTGCACATAATTGATATTGCTTCGCACAATTCAAGCTGGTTTCCAATCGAACTGCCGTTCGGTTGATCCGTCTGCGTTAATTGACTAATGACATCAATACCATTTCTCAACAAAATGCCCTTGATACTGTCAAGAAGTGTATAGGCATCATCCTTGTTAAAAAACGCCCCTTCTCCATAACGCACATCTAACAATAGTAAATCAGGCGGGCATGACAACTGTTTCGAGGCGATGCTTGATGCTGCAAGGGATACAGAATCAACAGTATCAGTTATGCTTCGTAGTTGATAGAGAATAGTGTCAACGGGACATAAATCCGCTTGAGCAACAGTCATGGCCACCCCACAACGTCCTATTACATCGCATGTATTATTCCCAGGAAGGGGAAATACGAAGCCAGGAATTGATCCAAGTTTATCCCATGTTCCGCCTGTAAAACTTAATGATTTTGCCACTAAAAAAGATGATACGACTGGGTATTCCCTTGACGAATCTGCAATCATGCTCGGTAATAATAAGGCTGTTTTTTCAGAAACAGCACCTGTAGGATATCTGCGAATAATTTTTTTATCTTGAAACCTTCTTCTATAATCATAAATAGTTCCAGTATCACGCATAGCTAACGTTAGGTAATTCCCATCGTTTGGACTTAGTTCGTTAGTGTATATCCCAATAAGAAACAATCCAATAAAGACTGGATCAGCGTCGGAAGACATAATGTGAGCTAAAGCATATATAAATTGTTCACTTCCGATACTCATTTGTCGAAATATACATATTAGCAATTTAATAAGTTTTTCGTCAACACAATGGCTTACACCTAATGAATCATAATAGGAATCGTGCTGAAACAAACTTAGCAAGTAAGAAGATATTCTTGAATTAGATTCAAGTACATGCTTTAAGAATGTATTCTCTTCATTGCATAACTGTCGAAACAGTAGCGTGATAATAATCGTTTTCTGATAAATGTTCTCTCTGTTGAGTGCATTTAAAAGTGTTTCATAATCAGGAGCGCCACCGCTCAACAACATCCTTTTCAATGACTTGTAATCCATCTATACTATTCCTTCCAAATAGAACAGGGCTTATCGCAGAAATAAATGTGTTTTTATGATGCATTATGTCATTTAGTGTAATGCAGGCAAACCCTAAGCTCTTTTGCTCATGTCGATTAATACACCCTTGTACTTTTCGTGTAATAAAATAGTGACCAAGCCAGTACTCACGATCAAGTAAAAACTTTGAGGTGAAAACAAGATCAAGTTTAATAATTCGCAAGGAAGTCTCCTCGAAAATCTCTCGCTTACATGCATTTATGCATGTTTCTCCAGTTTCGACTTTACCACCAGGAAAATTCCAACAATTGGTGTATCGTTTTTCGTTAATCACTAAATATCCGTTGTCCTTTTCTGATGGAATAAGAGCACGGACAAATTCTTTCATACGCGTTCCTCTAATAAATTCTGAAGCCTCTGAGCTGCTATAAAAGGAGAAGAATCATCTTGCTCAAAAAAGATAACTGCCTTACCAAAATCTTTAGCATATTTATCACAAGCTTTAATCAGCTGGTCTTGAAGGGAGAAGCACTGCTTCTCAAACTCTAGCTCTTTATCCATCTCTCGGCCTCGCATTGAAAGGAACTTTCTCCATAACGGTTTACTTACAACAAAACATATGACTATATCCGCTTCAGGAAGACACTCATAATCTTTTTTTGCCATAGCTTCTACTATTGTATAATATGCATCATATCGAGGTAAAAACCAATCAAGGCCATCTTTGCCAATATAATTATACAATAGTTTATCATAATATGAATCTATTAGTGCGGGTTTACCTAACGATGCTGCTTTAGCCGCATCATATAACAAAGGAACCCGCATGGAGCGAAACCAAGTTATTGAGCCAAAATACCCATATATTTGCCTCGACGACACAGCTTTAGGCCATGGGAACTTGCTATCATTCTCATCTGGTTCGTAGTAAGAAACGGTATCTGTCCCCATAAGAATGGCAAGTTCTCTAATGACAGAAGATTTTCCAGACGCAGGTATGCCCATCGCGCTAATCAACTTACCATTTAATTTCAAGACCACCATATCCTTTTAATTATGTATTTATTAATGTGAGCTTTTTGTACAAATAGTATCAAATTCTCTTTGAAATTCATTGAATGCCCATCCCTTAGAATCCAGTTTCATGGTAAGGCATGTTTTGCTTGCTTCTTTAACGAAATGCGGACCTATATACATTACATCGTCTATTCTAAATATCATAGTACTAAGCGCAAAATTTATCGTATAAATTTCAACTCCATTCAAAGGACCAAGTAAATCACATACGCTTTGGTAACTTGTCTTAAATAAACCTGTATATCTACCCTCTTCAACAATCTCTCTATTTTTTGAGATTTCTGATTCTGGATCTACAATAACTATTCTAAGCTTAAAGCCATCATTACGACATAATCTGACGATTGTCTCTTTGTGACTTTGCATAAATGCCCTTAAAGAGTAACCAGAGATATCGATTGTTTTTGCATTTCTGATAATTGAATAATATTCCTCCAAATCCCTGTGCTTATAAATTCCTTTGAATCCAGCGGATAATATATTATTAATAGATTCAACAGAGAGCGTTTCACTAGCATTTCTTAATAAATCTAGAAAAGACACAATTGCTCCAGCTGAAAATGTAATTCCAAAAGAAAATCCTATAGCGCCCCAATATTTATTGGTGGTGTTAAAGCTAAAGAACAACATTGAAATGCCTAATATAAAAAAGACAATATTTATAATTAAAAAACCTCGTTTTTGTTTCCATATGTATTCAAAAATCTTCATATTTCTCCTCAAATGCTCATTTTCGGGAAAGAATTTTAGAAAAAAAGGATAAAAAATCATCTGATAATTCAGACAGTGGTTTATTATTAGTATAGATATAATCATATTGATAATTTTCTACACAATCATCAGATGGATTTCCGAACTTACCAATATTTACTCTAGGGGATTTAATTAGCAAAGAAATGCATTTCAGTTTAACACATTTTCTGAACTTGTTAATCTCCTCAGGTTCCCTAATATGCACAAACAAAATTTCATGTTTATCTTTCAAGAACTTTTCATATTCATCCAAAAGATACTTGTTAGGCAAATCATTGTATAATACAAATGCAAGCTTAATATCAGATAATAATTTTCTGCCAGCTAATGATTTTTCATCATAACTCCACCCGCCAAGTGACGCAATTCGTTTAATAGGATCGATTGACGAAACGGCTTTTAAGCTATAAATCTGTGAAACAATATCACAGATTGTATCTTTACCAACTCCACCTATACCATTAATAATAATTACAGTTTTTTGCATTAAGCTAGTCTCCATAAACTAAACTTCTAAAACTTATTAATGCATCTAGAACCTTTTCCCGCGGTAGCGAATAAGTTTGAAAAAGATTATTACACTGATGCCCATACTCATCTATAGGGTACAAGTCCAAATTCTCGTGGGTATAAAAGTAGTACAATAGGTCAATTGCCTCGTTTATATCAGGGCACTTACCTACAAGGCAACTGTACCAATCTAAAATGTGCCGACTCAAGTCAGGATGAAGCATATCAGGATTAACACTCTTTCCTGCCCTAATATCTTCAAGAAAATTAACAATCTGGTTTTGCATTGGTGCCCTCCAAAAAAATAAAATTTTAAATTACTAAATTGTTCATTAAACAAGTAAAGCTAATAGCTGATCCGTTATGCGGAAATTTCGATTTATGTTTAATTATACCACACTAGTCCTTTGAAACCCACGTGTTCCTTAACAAGGGTAAATTTGCAATTTGGGGCTTTTCAAATTTTGAGTAAAATGTATAGTAATTGGAGAATTACTATACCGGACTATTATTTTTATGGTAGCAATTACAATCGAGAAAGTCAATGGAGTGATAGATTAAAAGCACATCAAAGAGGTATTGTTAAGCAAAAGAAAACAGCAATTTCTTTACCAATGGGCTTTTTATCATTAACTAGACTAACTAGACTTACATTTGCCTCTTGAAGAAATACATGGCCGATCGGCCCTAGCTCTGCATTCATGCCCGACGCAGGAGAAAATTCATGGCCTTCGGACTCAGTCGAGTAGTCGGCACAAGCGGTAATTCTCAGATGGCCTGACCGCAGGACGAGCCCCACGGGCAGGCCACACGCTTCTCGTTTGTGTGGCCTTATCCGTATTCTTTTTCTGTAATGGGTCGGATTCCCTTGATATTGATTCTATCGTGGAGAAGTTCGTAGTTGTCATCGAACAGCACCGTAGTGACAATGGCTTCACCAGGCTCTTTCTGCTGTTTACTTAGCATCGCATTGAAGCCACCAATAGTGTCGCTCTCCAACCCTGACATGGAACCGCTTTTATCCAGGATACATACCAATGCAGTTATGTTTGTTTCATTTTGTTATCCATCGCCTTCCCCCTGATCTCTTCCGGGATATATGGGTACCCGAAAGGATTCGCACCCATGCTGCAGAGCCAGGGTCAATGAGTTGGTATAGCAGTTTTGTAACAGCTGTGCTTCGCCTGAATTACCCCCGCGCCAAATCGGTCCGACCGTATGAATAATGTATTCAGCAGGAAGGCTACAGCCGCTTGTCATAACCGCCTGGCCAACTTGGCACGTTCCGATGCTCGCATTCCGCTTGCAGCTCTTCAGCCCCGGCGGCAGAAAAAATAGCCCCGCATACCCCACCGCCCATTTTCAGGGCAATATTAGCGGCGTTGACTACTGCGTTAACATGCATTTTTGTTATATCGTTTCGGACTATTTCCAGCGGCATAAACTGGCATTCCCCTTTCCAAGGATCACTAGGTATTTACATACTTCTAATGCTGCTTTCAGCATTCTCTTACAGTATCAGTTCTTCGTCCGCAGATGTTATGTCTTCAACCTTAATTACTAAAAACAAGTCTCTAGTCTGGTTATAAATTTCTTAAGGATTTTGCATAAAATTGCCTTCAGTTGGTATTTAACTCATAATACTAATTTCTTAACTACATTTTATGATATATTGGACATTATTTTGAACATCCTAGCCAAACATGCGAGGTAATCTCCATAGACATTGCGACATCTCTAAATTCCATTCTTTTTCAATATTTCCTCCTTAGATCGCGGGAATATTTCAGGAAAACTAAAGATAGAACGGTTAAAAACACGATCGATATTAACTGTAAAAAGATGAGGGACATAAAATAATGGCATCCTGGGGCATCAACAGCTCTCGGGCCTCTCCAAAGTCACTGGCTTCAAACATAATTCCCTACTATTAACCCTTTAAACAAAACAGACTTGGCGGAAGCCAAGTTTAAACTTTACTATGTTCCTTTATCCAGTTTAGTATATCACTTTCATTCATAAAACCTTCTGCAGTTCTTAGTCCTAAGTGAATTAACTCCTGTTGAGTATATGACACTTTAACATGGTTCATTCTGAGCAAAATTAGCATTACTGCTATACCAACCCTTTTATTGCCATCGACAAACCCATGATTACTAATCAAGCTATGTGCTGTTACAGATATTTTATCAATTATACTCGGATAAAGATCTTTGCCTTCAAAAGTCAAAAAGCTCTGTTTAGAGCACTTTCAATTAGCCCTTTATCTCTTATCCCAGCTCTCCCACCGGTTTCTTTAATAATTTTCTCATGGAATATCATTACATTGTCAATTCTCAAAGATCTCATTATTTCGCTAACTCCTTAAGAGCTTCTATGTTTTCTGCAATTATATCATCCATTAGATTTTCAATTTCTCTTTGTTCTTTGACTTTTATAAACTCAATAAAGTCTATAACTTGCTTCTGTTTTTCTTCGGTCAACTGCTCAAATTCCATCATTAACTTTTCCGCCAAGGTCATAATTGTCTACCTCGCTCTCAGTTATTTACAATTAAGCATACCACAGATAAATACTTCATTTACTAATAATTTGCTAATGGGTTCGTTTATTTCCTACAGATTTTACTACCACGTCAATCCGGTTGATCGAATTCTCCCGGAAAGCCGGGACATGCGCGGCGGCTTCAGAATATTTCTTGATACGCGTTTTATCCTTCTCCGAGGGATTCTTAATCCTGCTCAGATTCATATTGTCACACAGATCTGCCAGTTTAACACGACTGGCAGTTACATTTTTAAGTATCCTATCAATAAACTCATCACAACTCTTCGGAGGGGTCTGCAAAATCTTCTGCATTAACTTGTCATAGTATACTCATTGGGGCTTAGCAGTTTCACTTTTACCTTCCTTGAAACGGTCTATCAGGCCGATTAACATCAGAAGGTCTTTGTCGGGAAGACCGCGCATACCGTCAAGAGCTTTTTGAATCAGAATCGGTTCTGCCTCACTGTCATCGAAAAAGGCTTTCGGCGTGACATTCAGATACTCACAGATATACAAAAATTCTTCAATGGATGGCAAGGAGCGACCCGCGATAATGTTTTGTATATAGCTTCTGCTGTGTCCCAGGTCAAGGCTCATTTTATATTCCGAAACGCCCTTTTTTAGGCGTAAATCCGTGATGCGCTTTCTGATAAACTCAACACCCAATATACTCACCTCACTGTCGTTAATTATCATTCTATACTTTTGACAGTAGTAATATTCACGCTGTTGGAGGTTTGTTATATTGAATTATGCTTCTTAAAGTGTTAACATATGCTAAAATGCACTTGTGGGGGCGGCAGTTTGGATAAAAAGAAGCTGATAGTGGTGGAAAACGCCATCAAGGAAATAGCAAGACGTGACGGCGTTACCGTCGAATATGTAAAAATGCAAATGAAGATCGCAATGATAAACGGATTACGCAGTGCTGATCCAAGTGTGAAATCGTTTTGGGACAACATTTCGCGAGAAGGTAAGATTCCCACACCGGAAGAACTAATAATACATACTTCTGAACTTGTTAAAAAGCCGAAGTCCCATGAATGAACGAGGCCGAGAAGGGATTTATGTCCTTTTGAAACGAGGGACTGCTGCGAACTTTCTTCGTTTGCAGCAGTCCCTTCAACTATCGCAAAACCCTCCCTGCATTTGAGCCCACTGCCTTACAGTCTCTCCCCTATTTTCCCGATCAGACCCCTTACCTCACTCTTATACTTTTCATGAGCTTCCGGGTCCGCCGGAGCCAGCTTAGTCAGTTCCTTCAGCAGCTCTTCGAATTCTTGGGCGATATTGTTATAGAGAAAGCCGACTTTACTGGCCGACAGCTTGATCCGGGCGGCCTTGATATCCTTTTCCAGGACAGGGATTTTCCCAGCTGAGGCCTCGCCCTCCTTGGCTGCGGTCAGTTTATCCTGCAGCGTCTTTATGGTTAACTCTTTAGTTTGGATGGCCGCTTGAAGACCTGAAGCCTGTTTTCTCATCTCATCCCGCTCAGAGGTTATTTTCGTGACTGCGCACTGATTGGCGGTCAGCGCATCTTGAAGCTCCACTTTCTCCTTAAGTGCCTGGTCCCTTTCCGAGACTGCCTGCTTAAGCTCCCGGGTCGACATTTTAGTCACATCATTCTCCGTCATAAAGGACTCCCGTTCCTCCTCGGGAATTCCCAGGAGGATAATCGCCTAGGTGTAGCTTAAATTCGGAATCGATTGCGAATTTGAACTGTCCATTGCCGCGGTGAGCTTGCCCCATACTCTTCAAAGATGCGCATCAGTTTATTGGCTGTACTTTGGGAGTAACTCACCGAGTTCTCCAGCCACTTTCCCCATTCTCCATGCTCAACCATGGATTTGGCCTCAGTCAGGCGCCGTCCGATCTCCACGGAGCTGTAAAGCACCATTCTGCCGGTCTGATCTTTAATACTGTTAATTTCAGCCGCGATACTCTGCGGCGTCCGCTCGGTTATTCCCTTCGCCATGATGTTCGAACTCCTCTGCTTATTATCAGGTTTTCTAGAGAAAAGCTCCCATAAGACAAGACGGATTTGAATAACCTTACACATAGCCTATGCTTGCTATATTCCAAATGAACTAAGCCAAATCAATCACGTGGCGACCTTCTCAACCTACTCTAACCCGATTACAAGCTCTTCCCAAAAGCAAGAATAGTTTCTTCACTATCTCTATTTGCAATAGATTTACCCATCGCTTTGCTTATCAAATCCAATATGTCTTTTGCCCTATTAGCAAAAAAATCATCAAAATTATCACTGCGAATAAACTGTGTATTGTTTAAATGACTTTTTAGATAATTATCTAGATCATCCGGTTTAACCTTATCAGCACGTTCTATCCTATTAATATAAACGCTAGGCGCCGAACCGTTTAAAATTCGATTAGTTCGTGCAAACAATGGTGTTTTATTAACTATAGAATTCCACCGGAGTAAATGATCTAAGCAAAGACCCGAAGCGGCGCGCTAAGCGAGGGCCGGCTTCCCGAGGCTACGAGGGGAGACTGCCCGAGCGGGGGTTGCCATGACCACGAATGAAGGCTCAGCGAGCGGGGGCTGACCGGCTAGGGTAGATCGCGCGAGCGGCAGCATGCAGGATGAGATTGTCCGAGCGGAGCGGGTACTCGAATGAGTGAGCGGTTCCCGCGGAGCGTGCCCCAAGCTTTTTTGCAGCAAAAAGAGCGGCTTTAAAATGAGGTGGCCGCTCAATAAGCTCAATAAGCTCAATAAGCTCAATAAGCTAATTTTAACGCGATTAAATAATTTCCTGGTATAGATTGTAAACGCTGAATTATTAATTTTCGTAGAGATGCGACCCCCTATATTTGAGGGGGGCCGTTTTGAAAGTACAGTTTTATCCTATACCTATAAATCCAAATCAGTTGTTTCTTATTAAATATACCCTAGTTCGATCAGAATGTTTTTTGCCTCTTCTGAATCTTTTGTATCCGGCGCGTCTTTAATAATGGTTTTAGGTATTTAGCTGCTTGATTCTTCTCGTCTAAGTCCCTGTGGGTTCTAACCAGACACCATAGAATGTTGAGTTTGATTTCTAGTAGTGAAAGGCCTCGCCAGTAGGAAGCCGCATTTTCATCCGTTTCAAGTCCCGATAGTATTGCCTCATATCTGGACAGAGCTTTCCTAAAATGTCCCATGACATAATCGTAGTCAGCAATTTGGCCTTGAACACTCAAATCGTCCATATTCAGCGTCAGAGCGAGGGCTTGCTTCAGACACAATCTTCCTTTGAGCCTCACCCTCGACTCATTGAAGCACATCCCGTGGGGTCCCATGTCAAGACTCGACCCCAGAGTGGTCCATTCCTAAATGTTGGTCCATACGCGGATCTCACCATTAATAAGGTGGATTTATTTGATGCAAATGGTGGTTCTATTTGAGTACACCAGCGGACTTATCTTAATATATTATTCACGGAATCGAATACGACCAGCTCATTACGAGTTTGGGGACGTATAAAATACAGGAACTCACCTGTACCCATAAAACCTTATGTAGCAAGGCTTTCAGCATTTTAACAACTCACAGAATAAAATGCACCCTAGAAAACGGACAGCAGGGGGTTTTCAAAACCCTTCATTTTGGACAGGTGGATTTTCAAAACCCCTAAACTCGGACAGGTGGATTTTTGAAACCCTTAACCTCGGACAATAGTGGTTTTTGACTCCAGTTCAGACAGGTATTACAATAAAACTGATCTGAATTGGAGGAATACCGCCATGGCTAACAAGAAATTTACTGAAGAAGAAAGGAATCATCTCCGAGCAAGTCCTTATGTTTTGGAAGTAAGTCCTAGTATTGTGCATTTCTCTGCCAAGTTTAAGGAACTGTTTTGGAATTCAATACTAGAAAGAAAACAGCCGCGAGATATTGTTCTCGAACTCGGAATTGATCCAGATATTCTTGGTGAATATCGTGTAAATGGATTGAAAGGTATGATCCATAATGAAGTTCGAGCGGGAAAAGGCTTCAGAGACTTAACAACATACGGGTCATATCTCAAAGAATACACAGATCCAGAAGCAAAAGTAAAATACCTTGAGCAGCAACTAGCATATAAAGATCAGGAAATAGAGTTTCTAAAAAAAATTGTATCTTTAGGCCGGGAGGATTAGGAATCATGAATGTTTCCGCATCTGCCAAGTATGCAATCATTCGTGAGATGACCCAGCGAGACAACAATTTGTTGAATATTGCCTGGTTGTGCGCTGCTGCCTGTGTTTCGAGGTCCGGATACTACCATTACATTGAAACGGAAGGACTCAGACGACAACGTGAAGAACAAGACCAAAAAGATTTCTTGATAATTCTGGAGGCGTACCGGTTTCGTGGTTATAACAAGGGAGCCCGCGGTATTTACATGCGGCTTCTTCATATGGTGCCTCCGGTGCACATGAACATTAAGAAGCTCCGACGTTTGATGAACAAATATGGACTTTTCTGTCCTATTCGCAAAGCAAATCCGTACCGAAGAATGGCTAAAGCACTTAGAACCAGCAATGTTGCCCCCAACCTGCTGAACCGGGAATTTGAAACACACGGCCCCCGTGCTGTTCTGCTGACGGATATTACCTACATCATTAATGGGAAGGCGCCACGGTGCTATATGTCTACTATCATGGACGCCTGTACAAAAGAGTTGCTCGCTTGGGTACTGAGCGAATCTCTCGAAATCGATTTTGTTCTGGAAACCGTGAACCAGCTCATCGAGAATTATGGTATCTCTTTGACAGCTGAGACCCTGATTAATTCGGATCAAGGGGTACACTACACAAGTATGAAGTTTATCCAGCTGATAAAAGACAGTGAACTGAGGCAGTCCATGTCCCGAAAGGCAAACTGTTGGGATAACGCTCCGCAGGAATCCTTTTACGGTCACATGAAAGATGAAATTGACATTTCTAAGTGCACAACGTTTGAAGAAATTCACCAAGTAATCAGCGACTGGACTGATTATTACAACATCGAGCGATACCAATGGGATTTGGCAAGATTAGCTCCAAGAGAGTATTGCAAGTATTTCGTTACGGGAGAATATCCTTTAACAATACCAAAAGCAAAAGGTGAAGATTAAAGGTGGGGCTCTGCCCCACACCCCGAGGTTTTTCGCTTCGGTTTCCAGGGAGGCAGTACTTGTCTGTAATAAAAAGAAGCGGTACTGATACGCACCGCCTCCCTTGTAAACCCACACGGGCGCTCGGGTCGCTCTCAGCGTTTCCCTATCCTCCCTTGTGGTAAAGCACCGTTAGTATAGCATAAATACCTATTTGATTGGAATACCAAAAACCCAAATTGTCCTTGACATGGGGTACACATTAGAATTCCATCTAAAATTATATAAATTCATTACCGTAGTAGTATGGTAGTAGTCAAATTTTGTCCTATAGACTGATATCTTCTTAATTGCCCTTCGGGTCGGGTATACATTTCTGGATAGCCACTCGCTCATTGGGAACCGGTTCAATATGTATTTCCATTGTAATAACTGTCACTGTTTTTTATTTCAAAAACCCTTTTTACTCTGGGCTTGCCATTGTATCCCTTTGTTCAAGCCACTTTAGAAGTTTCTCTGGATCATTAAGAGTTTCATCATCGATTATCAGAGTAATCTATTTGTTCTATATCTTCATCGTCATTGTAATCATCGACATCAGTATCTTCAAATTTTTCGTCTGTTAATTCGAAATCGTCCAGTTCAAATAATGTCCACTCATCATCTTCTTCTAGTAAAATGGTGAAGTATTTTTCAGGAACAACATAGTCATAGCCATATTTTTCTTTATAATAATTGTTGTTTTGTTCAGCAATATCTTTTATTAACATATGGTAAGCATTAAATGCATAAGACTCAGGATACCGAACATATTCACGTGAGAATCCATAGACCAGTTCATAATAAAAATCTTTGACAGTACTAACTCCTGGTATATAAGAGTAGCAAGCTTCACAAAGCGGAAACAGATCTATGCATGTGCTATTTATGTTATACCAGTCAGACATACAAATAACGTTATCGTCTGTATATGTAGAAAACGTAATGTTGTCTGCATTCTTAATAATCAATACCACAAAGCCATTATATGTTTTGCTTAGGATTTGAGTAAGTAAAATGAATCTTCACTGCGATCCTTCTCTGAGCTGTCAATTTCGATAGCTAAAAAAACAATAGTATCATCGGAAGATTCGATCGTATCTATTAAGTCGGAATATAGAAGCTCACATAAAAATGAAGCAGTTTCGATATGCTTGAGATACATCATTTCTTGAGCGTTATAATGACATTTGTTTTGAACGGTAAAGTAAATAAAGCTTTCAATCTTCTGATTTCCAATATCACTATGATGCTTTACCGGGTAATTCATTGCCCGAAGGCTGGCCTGCCCAATCATATAAATCCTGAAAAATATAGTTATGCATACGGCACAAATGGTCAAGATCAAATTTTCTTTTTATGGGGTGCTCCATTATTTCCTTTAGCCTTGTACTTGTATATTCTGCTTCTATGGTATTAAGTTTTTCATTGTCAATTACGCTAAATTTATTTTTCAAAACCTCTGTATTCGGGTAAAGGTATGGGTCACGCATCATCTCCATTCCTTTCCTCTTTCATTTTGTATCTCTCATTCAAGGTTTTGATGATATCATTGGTTGTAAATTTCACCCCGCTTTTCTTTTTCTACAAGTTCCAAGAATTCCGGTGAAGGCTCTAATCCATCAACCTTAATGATCCCTAATGCGTAATCCCACGCCTTGTTTTTTTGTGTGCCCATATGCTTACCCTCCAATTATATTTTGTCTAATATATCAGCCAAGTACAGCTTCAACGCTTCCCTTACAACGCCGCTTTTGTCAAGATCACCTTCGGCAGTTTTAATCGTGATTGCCTTTTGCAATTTATCTGTCAAATAGTAAGATCTCTGTATCAATTTATCTGTTTGTTCAGGATAGCTCTTAACGGCCTTTTGCGGTTGTTCTGTCTTCTCCGTGTTATCCTCAGTCACTGTTGTTTTTGTAGTTCTTTTTCTTTTAGCTGCTTCTCTTTCTTCTAATTTGCTCATTGGAATACCAATTCCTTTCATAATTGCCGTGGAATAAATTCATAAATCAACAGTCCCCTAACATTAGCTATAAGGAGAGGTTTTAATACCATAATAAGTATAGCTCAATGGTACTTTAGTGTCAAAGTACTAAATAAAGGTCTTGTGTCGAAGACTATCCAACCAAGGGTTTATGTCAGGTCAGGTATTGAAGAGCCCCTGCAGTCTAGATTTTATAGCGTGAATTATTATGAGAATCAAGATGTGATTTTTTATGTGATTATCCGTAAAGATATGTAGGTGACTATCATGCAAATTGATTTCTCAAGCAACGAAATATAAGTTTATCAGACGTCGATTAGTACTATATATGGTGGCAAATATCAAATGAATTAGTACTTTTCGTTTTTCAAAAAATTAACTGGCACTTGATGCTCTCATTATCATCATATGGTTCATTTCCCAATAAATTTGTAATAATCACTTCTAATTTTGTGATGTCCTTAATTAGATCTGAAACTAATAATTCATTTAGGAAAAGAAATATTAAAAGTTCCTTCGATTTTAATAATTAGCGAAATAAATACAATTGATCCGACTTCGCTCATCTTCTCATTTGAATCAACTACGCCTAAATCAGTAATAAGTTCCTTTAGTTTTTCAACGTATATCCATCATGGGTAAGTTTGACTAAAACCCCGAAATGTTAATTAGAGCCTTAGGGGTCCAGTACCAGCGAAGCTGACACCATCATTTAAGTAACTGAGCTCTCCCTAAATAATAACCACATCTAACTAGACAACAAAAGAATAGGGCATTAACGAGGGTTAAAGACCCTATTCTTTTGTTGAGTATCTTTATTGCAGAAATACCCATAATGTGGAGAGAAGCCAACATATGTAAACTCGAACGTTATAGAGCAGTTTTCCCTTATGCTGTTTCAAGAGAAATTGCTATAATTAAATGATACGTCACTAAATGAACATCGAATTTTTGAGTGGAGGGTAATGAGAATGTTAGAGCTTAAAATAAATCCTAAAGCAAATAATCCGTGCCCAATATGTGGATATCTAGGTCAAAAGGTCAAGAAAATCACCGTAGCGTATCAGGTGAAAAATAACATCATGATAAATGGAGAACAATTTTTTCTATGTCAAACCCCAGAATGCGAAGTTGGTTATTACACCGAAGGCGGGAAAGTAATTGCCCAAGAGCAATTAAGAAACAAGATATGGTTTAAGAAAAATATCTCATCTCCAATTCCAATTTGTTATTGTGCAAACGTTACAGAAGAAGAAATTCTTCACCATGTCGCTGGAATACAGTGTTGCTCGACTTTAGATGATATTAAAAGGCACACTGGAGCAAATACTGGCTGTGAATGTGTAACGAAAAATCCTGAGGGTGGCTGATGTGCTTCAGTAGTGCAATCGGTGATTGCCAAAGGTTTAAGTATGAGAAAGTAAATAAAGACCGCTTTGAGAACAGTATATTCCTAATAACGGACTTCGGTTTTGAGATGCATATATAGAATATCATCTTATTATTTTCCTAAAAAGCCTTATCCGAAAGAGATTCACTAACTTGAGTAGTTCTCTTCGTGTCAGACTTTGAATTTGGGACCCTCAGAACAACTCCTTATGACCTTACTACTTGTAGTAAGAAAAACATGTAGTAATATCATTAGGGCTAGCCAACTCTATTTAACATTTTCTCTATACATTTTTATTTTAAATTTCCTCTATAACAACATGCATTTTCAGCCAGCCATCACACAGTTTCTTCCCATTCGCTTGCCCTCATACAATGCATTGTCTGCCCTTTTGATAACATCAACAACGTCAAAGAAATACCAATCATGCTATCGGAACATGAAATATGGATATCTGTCCTCATTAGGTCTGCCAATTGGCCAAAGAATGCCAAGGACGTATAAGTCCATCATTGTTTTTAAGGCTTTCTATAGACATTCAAACCTATTTTAATTTCCTCTTTGTCTGGTATTGATACATTTCCTTCAGTCGAACTAATAATAATGCCTTTTCCCGATGCTGATTTTCCAAATTCCTTTGAAATATCGACCGTTATAGTCAAGATTGTCTCGAACATTGTTCTAGGGATATATCGAGCGGTTTACAAACGGCGTCTAGTCGGTTTTGACTTTTTCATCTACCGGGAACGCTATGTATAATTTTGATCAGCTCCATTTTCCCATTATCTCATTTGCTGCAATTCATAATAGGTTGTTTCTGTGCAAGTAAGTTCTAAGACTCTAAAAATTTATTGTATTTACTCATTGGTTCTGTCTATTAACAATGTGGCTTTACAAGAATAATTCTATAATTCTCCACCCCAAATAATTCTTCATAATGTACTAAATTCCTCCATTTGTATCCAAAATTCCCGACAATTTATAACGAGGTTGGCGGCTTAATTCCGAGACTCTTATAAAGTCTTTCCTGTTTCTGAGCACAACCTGGCTATTATATACATGAATATTCATCGAACCAATGTAACACAACCCTATTGTATTACATTAACAAATCCCTGGAAGCCAGTCATATCAAGAGCACTAAAAAGTCTATTCACTTCGAGTGAGGCCACTGAAAAAGTCCCGACTTTATAAACAGGCTATCTTACCTCAAGATTTTTGAGGTAAGATAGCCTGTTTTCTTGTATAATAAAGGTATCAAGTTTAGGCGGTGTTTCGGATGATTTCAAACCAACTTTCCCTTAATCTCAGTCCATTTATGGCTATTTACGATATCGTAGTGCCTAAAGATAATATGTTGCGTCAAATCAATGATTGGAATTGTCAAATTTGGTTTAGTCGTTAAACTCGTAATTTTTGAAAAGACCCTAATGCTTTGAGTAGCGATTTTTTTGGGTACAATATAACTGGCTCTTATCTATCAGCAGGGTAGGGCAATTCTG
>Ga0209347_1000720_pt1 | contig 71976 bp, 66 predicted proteins | sample AutmiccommuBRH23_FD_187382 | JGI IMG/M metagenome (GOLD analysis project Ga0209347, IMG submission 187382) | Deep subsurface microbial communities from Mt. Terri, Switzerland - Autotrophic microbial communities BRH/23 (SPAdes) (version 2) | ecosystem: Environmental > Aquatic > Deep subsurface >... | reverse complement strand
TCGCTGCCGCCGTCAACCCCTGCCGGACTCTTTCCTGACCCCCCGCAAGACCTCCCTCTACCGCCACCGCGCCTCGCACCGCGCTTCACCAACCGCTCGGTGCCGCGAAGAGGGCGAATTATAGACACATCCAACAGGCAGTCAACCTGAAGCGCAGCCCCTCAAAAAATAAAATCGCCGTAGAATTTCGGCCTCGACGCGAAGGACTTCCCATGAAACAGTATCTCGACCTGATGCGCCATGTCCTCGACCATGGCGACCGGAAATCCGACCGGACCGGCACCGGCACACTTTCGACCTTCGGTTGGCAGATGCGGTTTAATCTCGACGACGGCTTTCCTCTGCTCACGACGAAGAAGCTGCACACCCGCTCGATAATTCACGAATTGCTGTGGTTTCTGCGCGGCGATACCAATATCCGCTACCTGAATGAGAATGGTGTCTCGATCTGGGACGACTGGGCCGACGAGAACGGCGATCTCGGGCCGGTGTACGGCAAGCAATGGCGCCGCTGGGAAACCGCGAACGGCGCCGCCATCGATCAGATCGCCCAACTGATTGACGGATTGAAGCGCAGTCCCGATTCGCGGCGTCATCTGGTTTCAGCATGGAATCCCGGAGAAGTGGCCGGAATGGCACTTCCGCCGTGCCACGCCCTGTTCCAGTTCTATGTTGCGGGCGACCGGCTGTCCTGCCAGTTGTACCAACGCAGTGCGGACATCTTCCTCGGGGTGCCGTTCAACATTGCGTCTTATGCGCTGCTGACGCTGATGGTGGCCCAGGTTTGCGGGCTGCGCGCCGGGGACTTCGTATGGACAGGGGGGGATTGCCACCTGTACCTCACCCATCTCGATCAGGCACGTCTGCAGCTCTCCCGGCAACCACGCGCTTTGCCGCGAATGATCGTGAATCCCGACGTTAACGACATCTTCGGGTTTCGCTTCGAAGATTTTCGTCTCGAAGGCTATGACCCCCATCCTCACATCAAAGCGGAAGTGGCCGTATGAGCGCGAGCACGCGGCAAGTGATCATCATCGCAGCGACTGCACGAAACGGCGTGATCGGAAGAGACAATCAGTTGCCGTGGCGACTGAAGTCGGATCTTGCGCGTTTCAAGGAAATGACGATCGGGCATCCCGTGCTGATGGGGCGCAAAACCTGGGAATCGCTGGGGCGGCCGCTACCGGCCCGACGCAATCTGGTCGTGACGCGTGACCGTAGTTACTCCGCGGCCGGGGCGGAGGTTTTTCCGGATCCGGAGGCAGCGCTCGAAGCCGCGAGCGACGAGACGGTCTTCGTCATCGGTGGCGCCGAACTGTATCGCCGGTTGCTCGACAGGGCCGACGCACTGCTGCTTACGGAAGTACACGCCGATGTAGCCGGAGATGCGCATTTCCCGGCGTTCGACCGCGGAGACTTCGACGAGGTGCGGCGCGAAAGGCACGAAGCGGACGCGCATAACGAATTTTCGTTCGATTTCGTCGAGTACCGGCGCAAGACACGCTGAACCGGGAAGCTCGCTCCCGGTTCAGCGCCATCGGTCAGTCCTGCCTCACGCAGTCGACGTAATAGTCGAACCGTCCCTCGGCCAGCTCCCTGACGAGGCCGTGGATATCGGTCTCGAACCCCGGAAAGCCCGCGTTGAAATCACGCGCGAACTTCAGGTAACGCACGATCGTCGCGTTGAAACGCTCGCCCGGAATCAGTAGCGGGATCCCTGGCGGATAGGGCGTGACGAGCATCGCGGTGACGCGCCCTTCCAGTTCGTCGATCGGCACGCGCTCGATCTCGCGGTGCGCCATCTTGGCGAACGCATCGGCCGGCTTCATCGCCGGAACCATGTCGGACAGATACATCTCGGTGGTGAGCCGCGCAATATCGTACGACTTGTAGAAACTGTGGATCTGCGCGCACAAGTCCTTCAGGCCGACTTTCTCGTAACGCGGATGCTTCGCAATGAACTCCGGCATTACGCGCCACAACGGCTGGTTGCGGTCGTAGTCGTCCTTGAACTGCTGCAACTCGGTCACCATCGTGTTCCACCGGCCCTTCGTGATGCCGATCGTGAACATGATGAAGAACGAGTACAGCCCGGTCTTTTCGACGATGATGCCGTGCTCGGCGAGATAACGGGTGAGGATCCCGGCGGGGATGCCGGAATCTGCGAAGTCCCCGTCGACGTCGAGCCCCGGCGTGATCACCGTCGCCTTGATCGGGTCGAGCATGTTGAACCCCGGGGCGAGATTACCGAATCCATGCCAGCGCTCGCCGGCCTTGAGCATCCAGTCCTCCCGCTCGCCGATGCCCTCCTCGGGCAGGTATTCGGGCCCCCAGACCTTGAACCACCAGTCGGCGGGCCCGAATTCCGCTTCCACCTTGCGCATCGCGCGGCGGAATTCGACGGCTTCCGACAGCGACTCATCCACCAGGGCCGGCCCGCCGGGAGGCTCCATCATCGCCGCCGCGACGTCGCACGAAGCGATGATTGCGTATTGCGGCGACGTCGAGGTGTGCATCAGATAGGCTTCGTTGAAGATGTCGCGATCGAGCTTGCGGGTCTGGGAGTCCTGCACGAGGATCTGCGAAGCCTGGGACAGCCCGGCCAGCAGCTTGTGTGTCGATTGCGTCGAGAACACCATCGATTTCTCGCAGCGCGGGCGATCAGCGCCGATCGCGTGGTAATCGCCGTAGAAATCATGGAAGGCCGCATGCGGCAGCCAGGCTTCGTCAAAGTGCAGCGTGTCGATCTCGCCGTCGAGCATCTCCTTGATCGTCTCGACATTGTACACGACGCCGTCGTACGTCGACTGCGTGATCGTCAGGATGCGGGGCTTCTTGCCGGCGCTCGGGCGCGCGAACGGGTTCGCCTCGATCTTGCGCCGGATCGTCTCCATGCTGAATTCTTCCAGCGGGATCGGACCGATGATGCCGTAGTGGTTGCGCGTGGGCGTCAGGAACACCGGCACCGCGCCAGTCATGATGATCGAATGGAGAATCGACTTGTGGCAGTTGCGATCGACGACGACGACGTCGCCGGGTGCGACCGTCGTGTGCCACACCATCTTGTTTGACGTCGACGTGCCGTTGGTAACGAAATAGAGATGGTCGCAGTTGAAGATGCGTGCGGCGTTGCGTTCGGAAGCGGCCACTGGACCCGTATGGTCGAGCAGTTGCCCGAGTTCCTCGACCGCGTTACACACGTCCGCACGCAGCATGTTTTCACCGAAGAACTGATGGAACATCTGCCCGACCGGACTTTTCAGAAAGGCCACGCCGCCGGAATGGCCCGGGCAGTGCCACGAATACGAACTGTCGGCGGCGTAATGCACCAGCGCGCGGAAGAACGGCGGCGCCAGGCTCTCGAGGTAGTTCTTCGCTTCGCGCACGATGTAGCGGGCAACGAACTCGGGCGTGTCCTCGAACATGTGGATGAAGCCGTGCAGCTCGCGCAGCACGTCGTTCGGGATATGCCGGCTGGTACGGGTTTCCCCGTGGATGAAAATCGGGATGTCGGCGTTGCGCAACCGGATCTCGACGACGAACGCGCGCAGCTCGGCGATAGACTTGTCGGATGCCTCCGGCGAGGAAAACTCCTCGTCGTCGATCGACAGGATGAACGCCGAGCCGCGGCTTTGCTGCTGCGCGAACGAGGTCAGGTCACCGTAACTCGTGACGCCGAGCACTTCCATGCTCTCTTCCTCGATCGCCTTGGCCAGCGCACGAATGCCAAGACCGCTCGTGTTTTCCGAGCGGAAATCCTCGTCGATTATGATGATCGGAAAGTGAAAGCGCATCCCTCTTCTCCAGCTTCTTGCGTTGGGGCAATGGGCATGATGCCCACGTGATCCTGCTTCCCGGTTACCGGAAAGGACAAGGGGCCGTCAACCGGCCCCGTTCGTCGTGTGGTCCGCGCGCAGCGGATCGAGTCGATGAATCAGATTTTCGGCAACGTCACGCCCGTCTGGCCGAGATATTTGCCGCCGCGATCCTTGTACGACGTTTCGCACACCTCGTCGGCCTCGAAGAAAAGCATCTGTGCGATGCCCTCGTTTGCGTAAATCTTCGCCGGCAGCGGCGTGGTGTTCGAAAATTCGAGCGTCACGTGACCTTCCCACTCGGGTTCCAGCGGTGTGACGTTCACGATGATGCCGCACCGCGCGTAGGTCGACTTGCCGAGGCACACCGTCAGGACATTGCGCGGGATGCGAAAATACTCGACCGTGCGCGCGAGGGCGAACGAGTTCGGCGGAATGATGCACACGTCGCCGACGAAATCGACGAAATTCCGCGCATCGAAATCTTTCGGGTCGACGATCGTCGAGTTGATGTTGGTGAAGATCTTGAATTCATTCGCGCAGCGCACATCATAGCCGTAGCTCGATGTGCCGTACGAAACGATTTTCCCCGTGCCGTTGTGGCGGACCAACTCGGGCGCGAACGGCGCGATCATCCCCTGCTGTTCCGCCATGCGGCGAATCCATTTGTCGGACTTGATGGACATGGGGTGGTGTTTCCTCCGGGCCGGTCCGGCACCCGCCGGACGCGAAAAATCGGCTAGTTTAGGCTAAGCGCTGCCCGACCGGAAGCGGGAAAAATCGATTCCATGGCTGGCCCGCTTTCAGGTGCTCTTGATGACGATGCTCGGGAACTTGTGCGTCATGTCCTTCGCCTTGACCGCCACGCGTGCTGCCACCTTGCGCGCGATCGCCTTGTAGAGTTCCGCGATGCGGCCGTCGGGATCCGACACGACGGTCGGCGCCCCGCCATCGGTTTCCTGACGGATCTGCAGATCGAGCGGCAGCGCGCCGAGGAAAGGCACGTTGTAGTCGGCGCACAGGCGCTCGCCCCCGCGCGTGCCGAAGATCGCTTCTTCGTGGCCGCAACTCGAACAGATGTGGATGCTCATGTTTTCGACGACGCCGATGATCGGCACCCCTACTTTCTCGAACATCTTGAGTCCCTTGCGCGCATCGAGCAATGCGATGTCCTGGGGTGTGGTGACGATCACAGCGCCGGTCAGCGGCACGCTCTGCGACAGCGTGAGCTGGATGTCGCCGGTGCCTGGGGGCATGTCGATGACGAGATAGTCCAGATCTTTCCAGTTGGTTTCCTTCAGCAACTGGTTGAGTGCCTGCGTCGCCATCGGGCCACGCCACACCATCGGCGTCTCGACATCGACGAGGAAGCCGATGGACATCACCTGCAGACCGTGCGCCTGGAGCGGCTCCATCGTCTTGCCGTCGAGCGACTCCGGCCGCTGCTCGCCGATGCCGAGCATATGCGGCTGCGACGGACCATAGATATCCGCATCGAGCAGCCCGACTGTCGCGCCTTCTGCCGTCAGGGCAAGGGCGAGGTTCACGGCAGTCGTGCTCTTGCCGACCCCCCCTTTCCCGGAAGCGACGGCGATGATGTTCTTCACACCCGGCAGCAGCTTCACGCCCTGCTGCACCGCGTGCGCGACGACCTTGCTGTGCACGTCGATCGTCACCCGCCCAGCGCCGGGAAGCGCGCCGATCGCGGCGGCGAGCATTTCGCGGATCGATTCATGCTGCGTCTTCGCCGGGTAGCCGAGTTCGAGTTCGACGCGGACGTCGCTGCCGCTGACGCTGACGTTCCTGATGCTGCGCGTGGAAACGAAATCCTTGCCCGTGTTCGGATCGACAACGCCCTTGAGCGCTTCGGTGACAGATTCCTGGGTGAGACTCATGATGGCATATCCTCGGCGATCGGCAGCCCGCGATTCGGGCCTCAAGAAGGCAAATCATACCTAAGCCTGCGTGCCCGCTCACCCTCTTGTTCATCAGGGTCATTCTGTCGGCGTCCCCCACGCGGTAAAATGCGCCCCCTGGCGGACTGATTTTCCCGAACTGACTCCCCGCACTGATTCCCTTCACCACCCCGGATTACCCACGGCATGAACCGATTTTCGCTATTCGTCCTGATCGGCGTGAGCGCGCTGCTGTCGGCGTGCGCCACGACGACTGTGACACCCCCTCCCGCCGCCGCCACCCCCGCCCATCGCGCCATACCCGTCGCGAAAAATGCGGCCTTCGACTGGCCCACCGAGCGTAACCGCATCGTCAAACGCTTGAGCGGCTCCAGCGAGATCGCAACCCGGGTACTCGACGATGGCACCTTGCAACTGCTGCTCCCGGGCGCCGAAGCCTTTTCCCGCGGCGGCACCGAGCCCCAGCCGGTCCTGACGCCGAGTCTGGACCGTGTCGCATCCGCCCTGGCTTCGTCCCCCGAGGTCGAAATCCGCGTGTTCGGTCACACCGACAGCCTGGACAGTGAGTTGCACAATCTGCAGCTTTCGATCCAGCGCGCCGAGACCGTCGCGGAGCACCTGCGTCGCCGCGGCATCCCCCTTGCCCGGCTTCATGCCGACGGCAAGGGCGAGGCCGAGCCGATCGCCGACAACGCGACTGAGGCGGGACGCGCGAAGAACCGTCGCGTCGAGATCGTCCTGCGTCCGTTCGAATAGCACCGCAGACGACGGTTTCCCGCGGCGTCGCAGGACAACGGCGACGCCTTTGCTACACTCTTTCTTTTTCCATTTCCGCCCATCATGCCGCGCAAGATACTGGTCACCAACGCCCTCCCGTACGCCAACGGCGACATCCACCTCGGTCATCTGGTCGGGTACATCCAGGGCGACATCTGGGTGCGTTACCAGCGCATGCGCGGCAACACGGTGCATTACGTCTGCGCGGACGACACGCACGGCACGCCGGTCATGCTGCGCGCCGAGAAGGAAGGCATCACGCCCGAAGCGCTGATCGGACGCGTGCACGGCGAACATCTGCGTGACTTCACCGACTTCGGCGTCGCGTTCGACAACTACCACAGCACTCACAGCGTCGAAAACCGGGCCTACGCGGAAGACGTCTATACGAAGCTCCAGGCCGCGGAGTTGATCGATAGCCGCGCGATCGAGCAGTTCTACGATCCGGTCAAGGAGATGTTCCTGCCGGACCGCTTCATCAAGGGCGAATGCCCTAAGTGCGGGGCGGCCGACCAGTACGGCGACAACTGCGAAGCATGCGGCGCCGCGTACGCACCGACCGAGCTCAAGAACCCGCACTCGGCGGTGTCCGGCGCGAAGCCCGTGCTGAAGACGTCGGAGCATTATTTTTTCCGCCTGTCCGACCCGCGCGCCGTGGCGTTCTTGCGCGAATGGACGCGCGGCACGAACGCTGCGGGCACCCGCCGCCTGCAGGCCGAAGCGGCAAACAAGATGAAGGAGTGGCTCGGCGACGAAAGCGTCGGCGACGGCGGCAACACGCTGTCGGACTGGGATATTTCGCGCGACGCCCCGTATTTCGGTTTCGAGATTCCCGGCGCACCCGGAAAATACTTCTATGTCTGGCTCGACGCCCCGATCGGCTACCTCGCGAGCTTCCGCAACCTGGGCGAGCGGCGTGGCGACATCGCCGTCGACGACTTCACCGACGCCGTCCGCGCCGAAACGGCCGGCACCGAGATGGTGCACTTCATCGGCAAGGACATCCTCTACTTCCACGCCCTCTTCTGGCCGGCGATGCTCCGGTTCGCCGGCTACCGCACGCCCACGCAGTTGTGCGTCAATGGCTTCCTGACTGTCGACGGCGCGAAGATGAGCAAGAGCCGCGGCACGTTCATCACGGCGCGCTCCTACGTCTCGCAGGGCCTCAATCCGGAATGGCTGCGTTATTACTTCGCGACCAAGTCGAATGGCACGATGGAAGACGTCGATCTGAGTCTCGACGACATGGTCGCAAAAGTGAATTCGGACCTCGTCGGCAAGTACGTCAACATCGCCAGCCGCTGCGCAGGCTTCATCGCCAAGCGCTTCGACGGCCGGCTCGGCGCGAGCGATCCGCAGGCCACTACCGATTTCGAAGCTGCCTTTACGGCCGGGACAATTGCGCACGCTTACGAAGAACGTGACTACGGCCGCGCGCTGCGCGAGATCATGCGACTCGCCGACCTCGCGAACCAGTACGTCAACGACCACAAGCCGTGGGAACTGGCGAAGCAGGAAGGTCAGGAGGCGCGTCTTCATGTCGTGTGCAGCACCGCGCTGACGCATTTCCGCGACCTTACGCTGTATCTCAAGCCGGTCCTGCCCGCTCTCGCCGAAAAAGTCGAAGCGTTCCTCGCGCTCGACCCGCTCGCCTGGCCGGAAACCTGGCAGCCGCTGCCCGCCGCCCACGCGATCAACCCCTATGCGCACCTGATGACGCGCGTCGAGCGCAAGCAGATCGATGCGCTGCTCGACGCGAACCGCGAATCGCTCGCGCCGGCCGCCCCGGCCGCAAAAGTCGCGTCGTCGCAGCAGCGCCACGCGGAAAAGCAGCAGCACGAAGCCCAGTCCGCGGAAACGGCGATGCCGCACATCTCGATCGACGATTTCACGAAAGTGGATCTGCGCATCGCCCGCATCGTCGGTGCCGAACACGTCGAAGGCGCCGACAAGCTGATCCGTCTGCAACTCGACATCGGCGAGACCGAGAATGGCCAGGCGAAGCTGCGCCAGGTGTTTGCCGGCATCAAGTCGGCGTACGACCCCGCGACGCTCGTCGGACGGCTCACGGTGATGGTCGCCAATCTCGCGCCGCGCAAGATGAAGTTCGGCGTCAGCGAGGGCATGGTGCTCGCCGCCTCCGACGCGGACGACAAGGGCGCCGGTATCTACATCCTGACACCGGACTCAGGCGCCGCCCCCGGCATGCGGGTGAAATGACTTCGGCATAGAATCGACATGCCTCTGACTCCCTCGAAACGCTGGTTCGTGCAGCATCGAACCGCCCCCGGGCCGCTGCAGCGTTGCAGCATCCGGGGTAGGCAACACCGCGAGGAATTCAGGAGGCTTCATGATCAGGTTTCGCCCGAAACTGCTTGACACCCTGCCCGGCTACGGCCGGGCCACATTCATCAACGATTTTTCCGCCGGCGTCACTGTCGGCGTGCTCGCGCTGCCGCTCGCAATGGCGTTCGCGATCGCCAGCGGCATGAGTCCGACGGCCGGCGTGTGGACGGCGATCGTCGCCGGTTTCCTGATTGCCGCGCTTGGCGGGTCGAAAGTGCAGATCGGTGGCCCGACCGGCGCCTTCATCCCGATCGTGTACACCATCGTCGCCGACTTCGGTGTGCAGAATCTGCTGATCGCGACGATGATGTCGGGCGTGATGCTGCTCGGCATGGGAGCCTTCAGGCTCGGCAGCATGATCCGCTTCATCCCGGTATCAGTGGTCATCGGATTCACGAACGGCATCGCGGTCGTGATCTTCATTTCGCAGATCAAGGACTTCCTCGGGCTCGACATCGAGAAGATGCCGGGAGAGTTCTTCGGCAAGATGGAAACCTTGCTGGCGGCGATGCACACGATCGATCTTCCGACCGTCGCCACGTCGCTCGCATCGCTCGCAGTGCTGATCGCGTGGAACCGGATGGCGACGCGGATAGCCTGGATGCGCCGCCTGCCCGGACCGCTCGCAGTGCTGCTGATCGCCACGGCCGTCAATGCGCTGATCCACTTGCCGGTAGACACCATCGGCAGCCGCTTCGGCGGCATTCCGCAGGAGCTGCCGGACATCGGCCTGCCCGCGCTGTCGCTCGGCACGCTCGGCAAGCTGATCGTGCCGGCCCTGACGATCGCGCTGCTCGGGGCGATCGAATCGCTGCTCTCGGCACGCGTCGCCGACAACCTGATCGACGACCGTCACGATCCCAACCAGGAACTCATCGCGCAGGGCGTCGCGAACGTCGTCGCGCCGCTGTTCGGCGGCTTCGCGGCCACCGGCGCGATTGCCCGCACCGCGACCAACGTGCGCTCGGGAGGGCAAACGCCGGTTGCCGGGATGGTCCACGCGCTGGTGCTGCTCGCCGTCGTGCTCGCATTGGCGCCGCTCGCGAGCCACATCCCGCTCGCCGCGCTGTCGGCAATCGTCGTCGTGGTGTCGGTCAACATGGGCGAATGGCACGCCTTCGCCTGGAAGGAGCTCGCGCGCTATTCGAATCAGTACCGCATGATCCTGCTCGGCACGTTCTTCGTCACGGTGGTGTTCGATCTCACGCTCGCCGTGGAACTCGGAATGTTGCTCGCGAGTCTGTTCTTCATTTACCGGATGTCGGACCTCACCCGCATCGAACGGGTCCCGCTCGAAGACCATTACGGCATCGAAGCCCTGTCGCGGAGCGATGGCACGCCGCGGATCCTCGCCTACCGGGTCTTCGGCAGCCTGTTTTTCGGCGCGGCAAACAAGCTCGAGAGCCTGCTGCTGATGCAGGACGGCCATCCGGACGCCGTGATCCTCGATCTCGAAAAGGTCATCAACACCGACACCACCGGCCTCGACGCGCTCCAGACCCTGCACCGCACGCTGCAAAAGCGCGGCGCGCAGCTGATCCTGTGCGACCTGAACGACCAGCCCGCGTCGCTCGTGTTCCGCTCCGGATTCCGGGCGAGCCTCGGCGACGACCACATCGCGGCGAACATGACCGAAGCCCTGATCCGCGCCCAGCGCCTGCGCGGGCAAGAACCGGAGCTGTCGTATGCCTGACGCAATCGTTTCACGCCACCTGACGATACGCGGCCGCGTGCAGGGAGTGTATTACCGGGCGAGCGCCCAGGCTGAAGGCGTTCGCCTCGGCCTGGAAGGATGGGTGCGCAACCGGCGGGACGGCTCGGTCGAGGCGCTGGTCGCCGGCCCCGAGGCAGCGGTCGAACATTTCATCGCCTGGGCACGGCGGGGCCCACCTGCCGCACACGTGCACGATGTCGTCGTCACCGCCGCGGAGTGGCCGGAGCCCGGGACATTTTCGGTCCGTCCCACGGCATAGCGATGCGACCGGATTCGCACAAAGGCACCCCCTCCTGCCGGGAGGGGCGACAGGGATTTGCCGGGGGCGGAACGCGGCAACCAAGACAGCGAACTCACTCATCCGGCTAATGCAGAACGAAGCCTATCGATAGAAAAAAGCTATCAACACACCATTGCAATTGCAATTTGACGCACCGGACAGGGTGGCCCAAGATGCATACACCCCGTTCAAACCAAAGAGGAGAGATCAATCATGGCAGTCCTCGTAGGCAAGCAGGCCCCCGATTTCACCGCGACAGCAGTGCTCGGCGACAATCAGATCCAGGACATCACCTTCTCGCAATTCACGAAGGACAAGTACGCAGTCCTGTTCTTCTACCCGCTCGACTTCACTTTCGTCTGCCCGTCCGAGCTGATCGCGTTCGATCACCGCCTGGAGGAATTCAAGAAGCGCGGCGTCGAAGTGCTCGGCGTGTCGATCGACAGCCAGTTCACGCACCTCGCGTGGAAGAACACGCCGGTCAACAGCGGCGGTATCGGGCAGGTGCAGTATCCGATGGTGGCCGACATCAGGCACGAGATCTGCCGCGCGTACGACGTCGAATCCGAAGGGGGCGTCGCGTTCCGCGGCTCCTTCCTGATCGACAAGGCCGGCGTCGTGCGCCACCAGGTCGTCAATGACCTGCCGCTGGGCCGCAACATCGACGAGATGCTGCGCATGGTCGACGCGCTGCAATTCACCGAAGAGCACGGCGAAGTCTGCCCCGCGGGCTGGAACAAGGGCAAGGCCGGCATGAAGGCCGATTCCAGCGGCGTCGCGGACTACCTCGCGCAGCACGCCGAATCGCTCTGATCCGGCTTGCCGGATGGAAACGGCCGTGTCCCGGAAAGGGCCGCGGCCGTTTTTGCTTCCGGAGGGTAACGAACCTCAGTTCGGATAGAGCACTTCGACCGCGTCCGTCGGCAGCCACTGGCGCAGGCCGTCGAGCAGTGCGTCGTCGAGGCGCACGCGCCAGCCCTCGCCGAAAGGCAGGTCCGCTTCGGCGACATCGTTGCGGTAACGCAGCCGAACCGGGCAGCCTCCTTCGCGGAACGGCGCCAGCAGGCTTTGCAGACGGTCGGCCGCCGCGCTCGCGCCCCCCGCCGCCTTCACTTCACCATTGACCGTCAGCTGCAGCGCACGGGCAAACCGGGAGCGCGCTTCGCCGAGCGTCATGAGCTTGTCGGCGACGATGCGCAGCCCGCCGGTAAAGTCATCGTTGCTGACCTTGCCTTCGACGACCAGCACTTCGTCGGTGACGATCTTGCTGCGCTGCGAGTCGAACACTTCCGAGAACACCGACACTTCGCGCACCTGGCTGCCGTCGTCGAGCACGACGAAAGCCATCTTGCCGCGGCCGGTCATCTTCGTGCGCACGTCCATGACGACGCCGGCGAGCATCAGCAGATCCCGCGAAGGTTCGAGCTCGGCGAGCGGGCGCCGGACGAAGCGGCGCACCTCCTTGCGGAAACTGTTGAACGGATGGCCGGAGAGGAAGAAGCCGATCGCGAGCTTCTCTTCCTTGAGCCGCTCGCGTTCCGTCCACGGGCGCGCGCGAACGTACTCCGGGGCTGCCCCGGCTGCTTCCGGGATCAGGTCGAAAAGCCCCCCTTGCAGCGCATTCGCCGCCGCCTGCTCGGCCGCCTCCATCGCGAGACTCACGGTCGCGAGCAGGCGCGCGCGGTCGGCGCTGCCGCTCGGTTCGATGAGGTCGAACGCGCCGGCGCGGATCAGCGCCTCGATCACGCGCCGGTTGACCGCGCGCCGATCGACCCGCGCGCAGAAATCGAACAGGTCGCGGAACGGTCCGCCGGTCTCCCGTGCCGCGAGGATCGCGCGAACCGCAGGCTCCCCGGCTCCTTTCACCGCGCCGAGGCCGTAACGGATCGTGTTGCGGTCGTTCGGCACGAAGCGAAAGTCGGAAGCGTTGACGTCCGGCGGCAGGATCGTCACGCCGTTCGCGACGGCGTCCTCGAAGAAGATCCTGATCGTGTCGGTGTTGTCGAGATCGGCCGACATCGTCGCGGCCATGAACGCCGCGCAGTGGTGCGCCTTCAGCCACGCGGTGTGGTACGTGACGACCGCGTAGGCCGCGGTGTGCGACTTGTTGAAGCCGTACTCCGCGAACTTCGTCATCAGGTCGAAGAGCTGCTCGGCCAATGCCGGATCGTAGCCTTTCTGCTTCGCACCGGCGGCGATCGTCTCGCGGTGCAGCGCCATTTCCTCGGCTTTCTTCTTGCCCATCGCGCGGCGCAGCATGTCGGCGCCGCCAAGCGTGTAGCCGCCGATGATCTGCGAGATCTGCATCACCTGTTCCTGATACACGATCACGCCGTACGTCGGCTCGAGGCAGGGCTTGAGGTCGGGGTGGAAGTAGTCGATCTCCTGCTGGCCCTTCTTGCGCAGGATGAAGTCGTCGACCATCCCGGACCCGAGCGGCCCGGGGCGGTACAGCGCGAGCACCGCGATGATGTCTTCGAAGCGGTCAGGGGCGAGCTTTTTCAGCAGCTTCTTCATGCCCTCCGATTCCACCTGGAAGATCGCGGTGGTGTTCGCGTCCTTGAGGATCTGGTACGCGGCCGGGTCGGTGAAGGGCAGCGCCGCGAGGTCGGGCTTCTCGCCGGTGAGGCGCTCGACGTACTCGACGGCGAGCTCGATGATCGTGAGGTTACGCAGGCCGAGGAAGTCGAACTTCACCAGGCCGACCGCCTCGACGTCGTCCTTGTCGAACTGCGACACCGGCGTCGCGTCGTCACCGTCGGCGATGTAGAGCGGGCAGAAGTCGGTGAGCCTGCCCGGCGCGATCAGCACGCCGCCGGCGTGCATGCCGACGTTGCGGGAGAGGCCTTCGAGCGGTTCGGCGAGGCTCCACAGCTCCTGTACCGACTCGCCGTCGTTGCCGTCCTTCATCATCTCGCCGATCTGCGACTCCATGTCGTAGGCTTTGGCGAGCGAAACGGGTTTCGCCCCCTCGATCGGAATCAGCTTCGAGAGGCGATCGCACAGCCCGTACGGCAGGTCGAGCACGCGCCCGACATCGCGCACGACCGCTTTCGACGCCATCGTGCCAAAGGTCGCGATCTGGCTGACCGCTTCCTTGCCGTAGCGGCTGCGCACGTACTCGATGACGCGGTAGCGGTTGTCCTGGCAGAAGTCGATGTCGAAGTCGGGCATCGACACCCGCTCCGGATTCAGGAAGCGCTCGAACAGCAGCGCGTACGCGAGCGGGTCGAGGTCCGTGATGCGCAGGCTGTACGCGACGAGCGAACCGGCGCCAGAACCGCGCCCCGGCCCGACGGGCACGCCGTTTTCCTTCGCCCAGTTGATGAAGTCCGCGACGATCAGGAAGTAGCCGGGAAAACCCATCTGGATGATCGTGTCGGTCTCGAACTTGAGCCGGTCCTCGTAAGTCCGGCGCTGGCGCTCCCGCTCGGCCTCTGCAGGGTAAAGCTCCTCCAGGCGCACTTCGAGGCCGGATTTCGCTTCGGCAACAAGGAAGTCGTCGAGCGTCATGCCTTCCGGCGTCGGGAACTGCGGCAGGAAGTTCTTGCCGAGCTGCACCGTCAGCGAACACCGCCGGGCGATCTCGACCGAATTTTCGAGCGCCTCCGGGATGTCGGCGAACAGCGCGCACATCTCGTCCTGGCTCTTGAAATACTGCTCCTCGGTGAAGTCGCGCGGCCGGCGCTTGTCGGCGAGGACAAAGCCCTGCGCGATGCACACGCGCGCCTCGTGCGCCTTGAAGTCCTCGCGCTTGAGGAACTGCACCGGGTGCGTCGCGACGACCGGCAGCCCGAGCTTGCCCGCAAGCTGCACGGCCTGGCGGATGTAGGCTTCGGTACCGGGATGGCCGGCGCGCTGCAGCTCGATGTAGAACGCGTCGGGAAACAGCTGCGCCCACTCGGCTGCGAGTCGCTCGGCGACGTCGGGGTTGCCATTCACCAGTGCCTGGCCGATGTCCCCGCACATCGCGCCCGACAGGCAGAGCAGATCTGACGCAGCGCCGTCGGCGAACCACTGCCGGTGCATCTCGGCGCGGCTGCGGTACTTGTTGTCGAGATAGGCGCGCGTCAGCAATTCGCACAACTGCCCGTAACCCTTGCGATTCCTGCAGATCAGCAGGGCGCGGAAAGGTTTGTCGCGGTCGGCGTCGTTGGTGATCCAGACGTCGACGCCGATGACCGGCTTCATGCCCTTGCCGCGGGCGCCTTTGTAGAACTTGACCATGCCGAAGAGGTTGGCCAGGTCGGAAATGCCGAGAGCCGGCATCGCGTCGGCGGCGGCGCGGGCGATCACCTGATCGATCTGGACGATGCCATCGGAGATCGAATATTCGGAGTGCAGCCGCAGATGGATGAAACAGGGGTCGTGGGGGGCAGTCATGGGCGGAATTTTACCCGATGCCCTGCCACCTCACTCGATCGCTCAACGCTGCCGGGCGGCCTCGCGGGCCCGTGCCAGCGATTCCTTGCGCGCGTCGTCGGCTTCGAGAATCGCCTGCTGCTGCGCGGGCGGCAACGGCGCGCCGAGCTCCGCTTCGAGCGCGGAGATGAGTCGTGAAGCGGTTGACGTGATGCGCCGCTCGTCGGGCATCGCCCTGCGCACCTGTGCCGGAGTGGCGCCGGTGATGCGCACGACCTCGCTGACGAAGTGGTCCTCGATCCGGCGGCTGCTCGCGGCGAGGAACGCCGTTGCCGCCGGGCTCATCGCGCTCTGGCCCGGCGGTTGCGCCAGCGCCTGCGGCACGAGCGGTGCAGCCGGAAAGACCAGTATCAGGAACAGTGTCAGCAGGCCCGCCGGCGATGCACCTTCACGGCGCGCACTCATGGCAGCAGGATCGACGACCCGGTGGTGCGGCGGGCCTCGAGCTCGCGGTGCGCCTGCGCGGCGTCCTTCAGCGCAAAACGCTGGTTGACCTCGATCCGCACCTTGCCCGAGACGACGACTTCGAAGAGATCGGCCGCCATCGCCAGCAGGTCCGCCCGCTTAGCCGAATAAGTGAATAGCGTCGGGCGCGTGATGAACAGCGACCCCATCTTCGCGAGCAGGCCGAGATCGAACGGCGGCACCGGCCCCGAAGCGGCCCCGAACAGCACCATCATGCCGAGCGGGCGCAGGCAGCCCAGCGACTCCATGAAAGTATCCTTGCCGATCGAGTCGTAGACCACCGGCAATCCTTCGCCGCCGGTGATCTCCCTGACCCGCTCGGCGAAGTTCTCGCGCGTGTAGACGATCGGATGGTCGCAGCCGTGCGCGCGGGCGAGTTCAGCTTTCTCGTCCGTACCGACAGTGCCGATGACGGTCGCGCCGAGTGCCTTCGCCCACTGGCACACGATCAGGCCGACTCCGCCCGCGGCAGCGTGGATGAGGATCGTGTCACCCGGCTGCACGCGATAAGTGCGACGCAGCAGATACTGCGCAGTCAGCCCCTGCAGCATCATCGCCGCACCCTGCTCGAACGGGACCGGGTCAGGAAGCTTCACGAGCCGGTCGGCGGGCAGGTTGCGCAGTTCGGCATACGCGCCGAGCGGGCCTCCGGCATAGGCGACCCGATCGCCCGGCGCGAGATCGTCCACCCCCTCGCCGACCGCCTCGACGACTCCGGCACCCTCGAGACCGATGCCGGATGGCAACGGCGCCGGATACAGGCCGGTGCGATGGTAGGTGTCGATGTAGTTGAGCCCTACGGCATGCTGTCGCACGCGCGCCTCGCCTTGTGCAGGGGGCGGAACGTCGACAGCCTCCCATTGCAGGACCTCGGGACCGCCGGTTTGGTGGAAGCGAATCGCATGAGGCATGCGGGTCTCCTTGTGGGTTCGATGCAGCCCGCGCCGCGCAGGCACGCGCAGGAGGGAAAAGCCGGGCGCGCCGCGTTCAGCGCTGGATCGAGAAGCCGATTCTAAACTGCGTTCCGCGTGACCGATTGTAATCGAGCAACGTTTCGCCATAACCGTTGAACACCTGGAAATGCAGGTAGGACGCCGTGTCCGACAGGATTGCGCGCGACAGCGGATATGACAGATCGAGCTGCGAACTGCCCCCGTGCGTCGAGTGGCGCAGGCGCAGCTGAGCGAGAAACCCGTCGTCCCGGCCGAAACGCACTCCGAGTTCGCCATAACCGCGATAGCGGTGGATGTCCGGGTTTTCGTCGCGATCGAGGTAACCCCAGATCTTCGGCGTGATGCCGACATAGGATTGCCGCTCGCCGAGGCGATGACGCCAGTCGAGCGACGCGAACAGCGTATCGATGCTGCGCGAATTGTGCCGGTCGCGCGCGTTCGATTCATGCTCGTAGCCCGTGCGGACGGTGATGCCGTGCTGGCGCTCCGGGTCGGACGCGAGGCGCCACTCGTAGAACAGCGACGGCCGGTAGCTCGTGTCGCGGAACGGCTTCGACTCCGAGCGCAGGTCCCACACCGAAGTCTGCGTGTACCCGAAATGCAGGCCGCGCAACGGCGGCAGCAGCTCGACGACGGGGCCTTCGGGCTCGAAGATGCGGTACTTGAAACTGAGCTGGACACGCGCCGAGCGGCCCGCCCCGCCGCCGACGAGGAAATACATCGGCTCGTTGACCGACAGCGCCGGGGTCGGCGGAAGGGTCGCCGCAGGCAGGACCGGCTCCTGTGCAGCCTTCGCCACGTCGGCCCCGGGCGGCGCCGCAGCTTCCTGAGCGATCAGCAGCAGGCGCGACGAACTCCGGTCGGCGAGTTCCACGACCGCGGGTCCCGTAAGCTGTTCCGGCCAGCTCAGCACGTAATCGCGCCGGAACGCAGCGCTCTCGCCTAGCCCTGCCGCCAGCAGCTCCACGGCGACACGCTGTTCCCCGACTTCGATGACGGCTTCGAGACGATCCGGCAGCGGCAAGTCGTCGGAAGCGTCGCGGACGATCGAAAGGTTCAGCGGCTGCCCGGCGACGATGCGCGTGGCGAACGCCGCCAGCAGCCATTCGGCCTGGACCGCAGGCGCGCCAAAAAGCATCGCGGCCGCGACCGCGAGCACGGGAATTCGCATCCGGGGTCTCCTGTAGGGCTGACCGGCTCCGGTCTTCAGCGGCGGAAGATCCAGAGGATAACGCTGATCACGATCGAGACGATCAGCCCCGTCGTCAGCGGAAAATAGAAGCCGAAACCTTCCCGTTCGATGTGGAAGTCGCCGGGAAGCCGGCCGAACGGCAGGCGTGACAGCCACGGCCATAACAGGCCCGCAGCAACCAGGATCAAGCCGAGGACGATCAGCAGGCGTTGCATGAACGGGACGATGCTCATTGCGGGCACCGGCTCCTCGACGGAACCGGCACCCGGCCAGGACCTTACCTTACTCCTGCGCCGCGGCGACCTGCCGCTGCTCGAAAGCGTCGACCACCGACACGGCGGTGATGTTCACGAGCCGGCGCACGGTCGCCGACGGCGTCAGGATATGCACCGGCAGCGCCGCACCCAGCAGCATCGGACCGACCGACACCCCGTCGCCGTTCGCGATCTTCATCAGGTTGAACGAGATGTTCGCCGCGTCGAGGTTCGGCATCACGACGAGGTTGGCTTCCCCGGCGAGCATCGACTCCGGATTCGACTTGTTGCGGATGTCGTGCGACAGCGCCGCATCGCCATGCATCTCGCCATCGCATTCCAGACCCGGAGCGATGCGGCGGAGGATCTCGGACGCTTCGCGCATCTTGCGCGCGGAGGTCGAACGCGAGCTGCCGAAGTTCGAGTGCGACAACAGCGCGACGCGCGGCTCGATGCCGAAACGGCGCAGCTCTTCGGCAGCCATCCGGGCGATTTCAGCGACTTCCTCGGCGCTCGGATTCTCGTTCACGTACGGATCGGTGATCGCGAGCATGCGCTTGGGCAGCAGCAGCAGGCTCATCGCCGCGAACAGCTTCGAGCCCTTCTTCAACCCGATGACGTCCTCGACGGTCTTGAAGTGGTAATCGTAGGTACCGAAAGTGCCGCACACCAGCGCGTCGGCGTCGCCACGGCGCAGCACCATGCAGCCGATCAGCGTCGTGTCGCGGCGCATCTTCGCCTTCGCGAGTTCGGGCGTCACGCCGTCGCGGCACCTCATGTGATGGTATTCCTGCCACAGCTCGCGGTAACGCGGGTCGGACTCGGGATTGATGATGTCGAAGTCGCGCTCGGGCACGAGGTTCAGGCCGATCTTCTGGATGCGCATCTCGATCACGCTCGGCCGGCCGATCAGGATCGGCCGCGCGAGTTCCTCGTCGATGACGACGCGCGCAGCATGCAGCACGCGCTCGTCCTCGCCTTCGGCGTACAGCACGCGCTTGAATTCGGCCGGGATCCGCTTCGCCGCGGAGAACACCGGCTTCATGACGATGCCCGACTGATAGACGAAATCCGACAGGCTCGCCGCGTACGCCGCGAGATCCTCGATCGGCCTCGTCGCAACCCCCGACTCCATCGCCGCCTTCGCGACCGCGGGCGCGATCTTGACGATCAGGCGCGGGTCGAACGGGCTGGGAATGATGTAGTCCGGACCGAAATGCAGGTCAGCGTTGCCGTAGGCGGCAGCGACGATGTCGCTCTGCTCAGCGCGCGCGAGTTCCGCGATCGCCTTCACGCACGCGAGCTTCATCTCCTCGGTGATCTTCGTCGCGCCGGCGTCGAGCGCGCCGCGGAAGATGAACGGAAAGCACAGGACGTTGTTGACCTGGTTCGGATAATCGGACCGACCGGTCGCGATGATGCAGTCCGGACGCGCTTCCTTCGCGACTTCGGGCAGGATTTCCGGGTTCGGGTTCGCGAGCGCGAAAATCAGCGGCTTGTCCGCCATGCGTTTGACCATCTCGGGCTTCAGCACGCCCGCGGTCGACAGGCCGAGGAACACGTCGGCGCCCTCGATGACTTCGCCCAGCGTCGTCGCATCGGTGCACTGCGCGTAGCGGGCCTTGTTCGGCTCCATGTTCTCGTCGCGGCCGACGCGGATCACGCCTTTGGAGTCGCAGACGAACACGTTCTCGCGCTTCACTCCGAGCCCGACCATCAGGTCGAGGCATGCGATCGCCGCCGCGCCCGCGCCCGAGCACACCAGCTTCACTTCGCCGATGTCCTTGCCGACAATCTTGAGACCGTTGATCAGCCCTGCCGACGAAATGATCGCGGTGCCGTGCTGGTCGTCATGGAAGACCGGAATGTTCATCCGCTCGCGCAGCTTCTGCTCGATGTAGAAACACTCGGGCGCCTTGATGTCCTCGAGGTTGACGCCGCCGAGCGTCGGCTCGAGGGACGCGATGATCTCGATGAGCTTGTCCGGATCCCGTTCGGCGAGTTCGATGTCGAACACGTCGATGTTCGCGAATTTCTTGAACAGGCAGCCCTTGCCTTCCATGACCGGTTTCGACGCGAGCGGGCCGATGTTGCCCAGGCCAAGCACCGCAGTGCCGTTCGTGACGACGGCGACGAGATTGCCGCGCGACGTCAGTTCGCGCGCCTGTCCCGGGTCCGCGACGATCGCGTCGCACGCGGCGGCCACGCCCGGCGAGTAGGCGAGCGCGAGGTCGCGCTGGTTCGTCAGGCTCTTGGTGGGAACAACCGAAATTTTCCCGTGGGTCGGCGAACGATGATAATCCAGTGCCGCGGTGATGAAATCCTGATCCATTGCTCCCTCTCGTGCTAAGTGGGTTGTCTTTGTTTATGAACGTGCGGGAAAAGCTCTGCGCTCGCACCGGCGCCTCGCCAACCAATGAGGAATGTCCGCAGCGATGTGGCTTGTTCTGATCGAATGGCCGGCATTGAACCGGGCATCGCAGCGGATCGGGCTCGGCGGTCGCATGACGGCCGCTTCATGCGACCGCCGCTGACGCCAGCTTTGACGAGGCGAAAGTTTAGCGCAGCCGTCCAGCCTTGGGCAGAGGGATGTCAGGGTAAGCCGGCATGGCGGCGCGCCCGATCTCCTGTGCTGCGGTCCCGACCCGGCGTTGCCGCATATCGACACGTGCCTGTGGACATTTTTTGGCACAATCGCATGGCAGCTCAACGAGGAAAGCCAAGATGCGACGCGTGGTGTTCAATCAGAAAGGCGGAGTCGGCAAGTCGACCATTACCTGCAACCTCGCGGCGATCAGCGCCCACCGGGGCCGGCGTACCCTGGTCGTCGACCTCGACCCGCAGGGCAACTCGACCCAGTATCTGCTCGGCCGCTCCGGCGGGGAGGTCGACACGACGCTGGCGGATTTCTTCGACCAGACACTCAACTTCAAGCTGAACCCGAAGAAGACGACCGGGTTCGTCGTCCCGAGCCCATTCGAGGGGCTCGACGTGATGCCTTCGCATCCCGGCCTCGAAGACCTGCAGGGCAAGCTCGAGTCCCGCTACAAGATCTACAAGCTGCGCGATGCGCTCGAGGAGCTGGCCGGCCGCTACGACTGCATCTACATCGATACGCCGCCGGCGCTCAATTTCTACACCCGCTCGGCGCTGATCGCCGCGGATGGCTGCCTGATCCCATTCGACTGCGACGAGTTTTCCCGCCGCGCGCTATATTCGCTGCTGGAAAACGTGCAGGAAATCCGCAGCGACCACAATCGCGACCTGCAGGTCGAAGGGATCGTCGTCAACCAGTTCCAGGCCCGTGCCGCACTGCCGCAGAAAGTCGTGCAGGAACTGATCGACGAAGGCCTGCCGGTGCTGACGCCCTATTTGTCCGCATCCGTGAAGATCAAGGAATCCCACGAGCAGGCGCGCCCGATGATCCATCTCGACGCGAAGCACAAGCTCACGCAGGAGTACGTCGCGCTGCACGACTCGCTCGCGCGCAGATACGGCGCCTGACGCCGGCACCGTTCCGCCGGGCGTCGCGCGCGGCCGAAGTCAGGCGGGATCGAGCTTCGCGACCGCGAGCATCAGCCACTTGACGCCCGCGGCGCCGAAGTTGATCTGGAGCCGGGCGTCCGAGCCGCTGCCTTCGGCGGCGACGATCACGCCCTGGCCGAACTTGGCATGGGTGACCAGCTGACCGACACGCAAGCCGCCCAGATCACGGCTGCGCGAAACCGGTTGTTCCGCCGCCTTCGCCACCCCGCCGCCGCGCGACGGCTGATAGTAGCCGCCGAACCCGCTGCGCACCGCGCTCGTGCGCGGGTTCGGCGGTGACAGCCACTTCGTGAGTTCCTCCGGAATTTCCTCGAGAAAGCGCGAACGCAGGTTGTAGCGCGTCTGTCCGTGCAGCATGCGGCTCTGCGCGAACGACAGGTAAAGCCGCTGACGGGCGCGCGTCACCGCGACGTACATCAGCCGGCGCTCCTCCTCCAGCCCTTCCGTCTCCAGGATGCTGTTCTCGTGCGGAAACAGCCCTTCCTCGAGGCCCGACAGGAAAACCGCGTCGAATTCCAGCCCTTTCGACGAATGCACCGTCATCAACTGCACCGCGTCGCTGCCGGCATCGGCCTGGTGCTCGCCGGCCTCGAGCGACGCGTGCGCGAGAAAGTCGGCGAGCAGCGCATGCGCCATGTCCTGCGCATCGGCCTGCACACCTGCTTCGGCAACGAAGTTCGCCGCCGCGTTGATCAGTTCGTCGAGGTTTTCGAGCCGCTCCTGGCCTTCCTTTTCATTGCGGAAATGATTGCGCAGGCCCGACGCATCGAGCACATCGTCGACGAGCTCCGGCAGCGGCAGCTTCGCGGTGTCGCGCCGCAGATCTTCGATCAGGCGCACGAACTGGGCGAGCACGGTACCCGGCTTCCCCGCCAGATGCGGCACGGCCGCGTACAGGCTGCTGTTCCACGTGCGCGCCGCGTCCTGCAGCGCCTCGATCGAACGGGCGCCGATGCCGCGCGTCGGGAAATTGACGACGCGGCTGAACGCGGTGTCATCGTCCGGATTGGCAATCAGGCGCAGGTACGCGAGCGCGTGCTTGATTTCCTGCCGCTCGAAGAAACGCAAGCCGCCGTAGACGCGGTAGGAGATGCCGCTGGAAAAGAGCTGGTGTTCCAGGACGCGCGACTGCGCGTTCGAGCGATACAGCAGCGCAATGGCCGAACGGCTCATGCCGTCGCGCACCAGCGACTGGATTTCATCGACAATCCAGCGCGCTTCGTCGAGGTCACCGCAGGCCTCGAACACGCGGATCGGTTCGCCGGCGCCGCGTTCGGTCCACAGATTCTTGCCCAGACGGCCGGCGTTGTGGCGGATGATCGCGTTCGCGGCATCGAGGATGTTGGCGTGGGAACGGTAATTCTGCTCGAGGCGAATGACGTTTGCGACGTGAAACTCGCGCTCGAAATCACGCATGTTGCCGACGTCGGCGCCCCGGAAACGATAGATCGACTGGTCGTCGTCACCGACGCAGAACAGCTTCGCCGCCCCGTCGCGACCGTTGTCGGCAAGCAGTTTCAGCCAGCGGTACTGCAGCCGGTTCGTGTCCTGGAATTCGTCCACGAGGATGTGGCGAAAACGGTGCTGGTAATGCTTGCGGATCGGTTCATTGCGCTCCAGCAGCTCGTACGTGCGCAGCAGCAGCTCGGCAAAATCCACGACCGACTCGCGCTGGCACTGCGACTCGTACTCGATGTACAGCTCGACCCGGCGGCGGGTGTAATCGTCCCACGCTTCGACGGCGTGCGGACGCAGCCCGGCTTCCTTCTGGCCGTTGATGAAATGCTGCAGCTCGCGCGGCGGGAATTTCTCGTCGTCGACGTTCAGCGCCTTCAGCAGCCGCTTGATCGCGGCAAGCTGGTCGCCTGAATCGAGGATCTGGAACAGCTGCGGCAGGCCGGCGTCGCGGTGGTGGGCGCGCAACAGGCGGTTGCACAGTCCGTGGAACGTGCCGATCCACATGCCCCGCGCCGACCGGTTGAAGCTCAGCGGCAGCATCGCGGACAGGCGTGCGAGCAGTTCCTTTGCCGCCTTGTTCGTGAAGGTGACGGCCAGCACCCCTTGCGGATCGACCTGCCCGGTCTGCACGAGCCACGCGATGCGCGTCGTCAGGACGCGGGTCTTGCCGGAACCGGCGCCGGCCAGGACCAGCGCGTGTTGCGGCGGCAAGGTAACGGCCTGGAGTTGTTCGGGATTGAGGTTGGCGAGCAGGTCGGACATTCGGTTTTCTCTTGGGGCACAGCGAATTTTAACCGGGACGCGAGAAAAACTTCGGACTCGCTCGGAATCGCGATCGCGACAACGTAAAAAATGGCACTGTTGCATCGGCACAACAACGACGTTGATTTGCCCCGGAGGATCCTTTAGTTTGAAATTGTGCAACGCAGCATCCGTTTGCGTTTTATCAAGGAATTACCTCCTTGAGCGGCGCAGAATTCGCGAAATTTTTATATGTTGCACCGCATTAACAGCGCCTCGAACGGTGGACTTACAAGGTCTGTCCCGGCGCACGAGCCGACAAGGCCGAGAAGCTCACAGGAGAACGAATCATGAAGACACCCAAGCTCTTGCCCTGGCATGCGCGCAAAGCCGGCATCTCGATCGAACGGGCCACGACCCTCTGGCATGAAGCGGTGCGCGAAGCCACCGCGGCGACCGGATGGGTTGGCAATGCCGAGTACTGGGGCGAGGCGATGAATGCCTTCCTCCGCCTGCTCGAAGAAGAAAAGGAGCACTTCTGCGCGCCGCGCGTCACGCCGTTCGTGCGCAGCCAGAATCGTCTCTGGCGCTTGCCGCTGACCGCGATGGAAGACGTCGTGTCGGCTGTCTCGGCCAGCTGGCAACGTTACTCGGCCACCGCCCGCAAGGCTGCGTAAGCGCTCGGTTCCCTGTCCCGGCGGCAGCACCGCGACGCATCCCGCCCCGGGTGCCTCACGGAAAGGCTCGAGGCATTCGTGTTTTCGAAGCCATTCGCGTTTTTGAAGCTTTCCCTGCCGGATTTCCCGCAATCGGCCGGCAACCCGGGCAGCACTGGCTTCGCGATATACTTGCGTGTTTTCCACGCACCCACGCCAGCCCCCGATGCAGGACAAATACACTCCCGCCGCAGTCGAAGCCACCGCCCAGCAGCACTGGGAAAGCACCCAGGCATTCAAAGTCGCCGAAGACGCCGGCAAGCCCAAGTATTACTGTCTGAGCATGTTCCCGTACCCGTCGGGGAAGCTGCACATGGGGCACGTGCGCAACTACACGATCGGCGACGTGCTCGCGCGCTACCACCGCATGCGCGGCTTCAACGTACTGCAGCCGATGGGCTGGGACGCGTTCGGCATGCCGGCGGAAAACGCTGCGATCCAGAACAACGTGCCGCCGGCGAAGTGGACCTACGCGAACATCGATTACATGAAGACGCAGTTGAAGCGTCTCGGTTTCGCGATCGACTGGTCGCGCGAGCTCGCCACCTGCAAGCCGGATTACTACCGTTGGGAACAGTGGCTGTTCACCCGCCTGTACCAGAAGGGGCTGATCTACAAGAAGCTCGGCACGGTGAACTGGGACCCGGTCGACGAGACGGTGCTCGCGAACGAGCAGGTCATCGACGGCCGCGGCTGGCGCAGCGGCGCGCTCATCGAGAAGCGCGAAATCCCGATGTACTACATGAAGATCACCGCCTACGCGGATGAGCTTCTCGAAGCGCTCGACGCCCTGCCGGGCTGGCCGGAGCAGGTCAAGCTGATGCAGAAGAACTGGATCGGCCGCTCCGAAGGCGTCGAAGTGCATTTCCCGTACGAGGTGGCGACGATCGGCTCGTCCGGCGTGCTGAAGGTGTTCACGACCCGCGCCGACACGCTCATGGGCGCGACTTACGTCGCCGTCGCCGCCGAACACCCGCTGGCGCTCCAGGCCGCAGCGAACGACCCGGAACTCGCGGCCTTCATCGAGGAATGCCGGCATGGCGGCGTCGCCGAAGCCGATCTGGCGACGATGGAAAAGAAGGGCATGCCGACGGGCCTGCGCGTCGTGCACCCGCTCACCGGCGAGCATCTGCCGGTATGGATCGCGAACTATGTGTTGATGGGCTATGGCGAAGGCGCGGTGATGGCGGTGCCGGCGCACGACGAGCGCGATTTCGCGTTCGCGACGAAGTACCGGCTGCCGATCCGCATGGTCGTGAGGTCGACGCGCGACGCGTACACCGACACGGTCGCGCCGTGGCAGGACGCCTATGCCGAGCAGGGCCGGCTGGTCAATTCCGGCAAATACGACGGCCTGCATTTCCAGGATGCCGTCGATGCGATCGCCGCCGACCTCACCGCGAAAGGCCTCGGCGCCAAGCGCACGCAGTACCGCCTGCGCGACTGGGGCATTTCGCGCCAGCGCTACTGGGGCTGCCCGATCCCGATGATCCACTGCGCCGATTGCGGCGACGTGCCGGTGCCGGACGAGCAACTGCCGGTCGTGCTGCCCGAGGACGTCGCCGTGACCGGCCGCGGTTCGCCGCTCGCGAAAATGCCCGAGTTCCACGAATGCGATTGCCCGAAGTGCGGCAAACCGGCGAAACGTGAAACCGACACGATGGACACGTTCGTCGAATCGTCCTGGTACTTCCTGCGCTACGCCTCTGCGGACAACGGGCAGGCAATGGTCGACGAGCGGGTCAATTACTGGGCGCCGGTCGACCAGTACATCGGCGGCATCGAGCACGCGATCCTGCACCTGCTGTATTCGCGCTTTTTCACGCGCGCGATGCGCGACGAAGGGCTCGTGGATGTGTCCGAACCGTTCACGAACCTGCTGACCCAGGGCATGGTCGTCGCCGAAACCTATTACCGCGACGCCGACGGCGGCAAGAAGCAGTGGATCAATCCGGCCGACGTCGAAGTCGAGCGTGACGAAAAAGGCCGCATCATTGCGGCGAAGCTCACCGCCGACGGCGCGCCGGTCGTCATCGGCGGCATCGAGAAGATGGCGAAATCGAAGAACAACGGCGTCGACCCGCAGGCGCTCGTCGATCAGTACGGCGCCGACACCGCGCGCCTGTTCATCATCTTCGCCGCGCCGCCGGACCAGCAGCTCGAATGGTCGGACTCGGGCGTGGAAGGCGCGTACCGCTTCCTGCGCCGGGTCTGGAGCTTCGGGCACGGGTTCGTCAGCGAACTCCGTCCCCAATTGCCGGCGGATCGCCAGCTCGACGCTGTCCGGCTGCCGGAAGCGCTCGCCGCAGTGCGCCGCGAGATCCACGTCTGCCTGAGGCAGGCGAACTACGACTTCGGCAAGCACCAGTTCAACACCGTCGTCTCGGCGGCGATGAAGATCCTCAACGCCCTCGAAAAGGCACCGCGTGACCTCACGGCGGCCCACGCGCAGGTCGCGGAGGAAGGGCTCGACATCCTGCTGCGCCTGCTCGCGCCGATCACGCCGCACGTCGCACACGCGCTGTGGCAGGACTGCGGCTTTGCCGGCGACCTGCTGCACGCGAGCTGGCCAGAACCTTCCGAAGAGGCGCTCAGGCAGGACGAAATCGACCTCGTGCTGCAGGTCAATGGCAAGCTGCGCGGCAGCCTGCGCGTCGCCGCCGGCGCAAGCAATTCCGCCATCGAAGCGCTCGCGCTCGGTTCGGAGGCGGCGCAGAAATTCATGGAAGGCAAGCCGCCGCGCAAAGTCGTCGTCGTGCCCGGCCGCCTCGTCAACATCGTCGTCTGAGCGGTCTGAGCGATGGCGATGAAATCCCCTCCCACCCGCCGCCGCCTGATCCTGGGGTTCGGTGCGCTGGCGGCGGCTGCGCTGCTCGGCGGTTGCGGATTCAAGTTGCGCGGCCCGCAGCCGCTCGCGTTTTCGAGCATTTACCTCGGCGTCAGCAGGCAGTCCGACCTCGGCGCAGCGCTGCATCGTCGCATCGTTGCGAACGGCAACACCACGATCACGGACGACCCGGCAACAGCTGACGTCAGACTCGAAATCCTGCGCGATCAGACCGAGCGCGAGATCCTCACGCTCACGGGGGGCGGCAAAGTGCGCGAGTACCAGCTCCAGCGCCTCATGAGTTTCCGGCTCGTCGGCCGCAACGGCAACGAATGGGTCGCGCCGACGACGATTTCGGCGCGACGCGAATACAACTTCGACGACGCGCAGGTCCTCGCCAAGGAACAGGAAGAAGCGCTGCTGTTCCGCGACATGCAGCTCGACCTCATCGACCAGCTGATGCGCCGCCTGGCAGCCGCGAAGCCGTGAACCTGCGCCCCGAGCAGCTTTCCGCACATCTGGCAAAGCCGCTCGCCCCACTCTACCTGCTGCACGGCAACGAACCGCTGCTGGTGCTCGAAGCCGCCGACCTGGTGCGCGCAGCGGCGCGCCGCGAGGGCTTCGACGAGCGTGAAACGTTGGTCGTCGGGCAGGGTTTCCGGTGGGAAAGCCTGAGCGCCGCAGCAGGAAATCAGTCGCTGTTCGGTAACTCGAAGCTGATCGACCTGCGCATTCCCGGCGGGAAACCCGGACGCGACGGCGGCGACGCCCTTCAGCGTTATGCGCGCAGCCTCGCCGGCGGGATCGTGACGCTGATCACGCTGCCCGAGATCGATTGGGCAACGCGCAAGACCGCGTGGTTCACCGCCTTGACCCAAGCGGGCGTGACGGTCGAACTCAACGCTCCGGAGCGCGAACGCCTGGGAGAATGGATCGCGGCACGGCTGGCGAGGCAAAAGCAGACGGCAAGCCCGGAGGCGCTCGCTTTCGTCGCCGACCACGTCGAAGGCAATCTGCTCGCCGCGCACCAGGAAATCCTCAAGCTCGGCCTGCTGCACGCGGAAGGAAACCTCGGCCTCGAGGATGTCCAGAATGCAGTGCTGAACGTCGCCCGCTACGACATTGCCAAGCTGCGCGACGCGCTCGTCGAAGGGGATCCGGTCCGGTGCACGCGCCTCCTCGAAGGCCTGCAAGGCGAAGGGGCGGCGCCGCCGCTGGTGCTGTGGGCACTCGCGAACGAAATCAGGACGCTGGCCACGCTGTGCGCCGGAAAAGCTGCCGGCCAGCCTCTTGCAGTGCTGTTCAAAGCCGAACGAATCTTCGACGAACGGCGCAAGCACGCGTTGAGCAGCGCGCTCGCACGGGTTCGGAGCGGTACGCTTCGCGCCGCGTTGCTGCACGCGGCGAAGATCGACCGCATCATCAAGGGACTCGCTCCCGGCGACGTGTGGGACGAGTTCCTGCAGCTGGCACTGCGGCTCGCACGGCGCTGACCGCTCAGGTCGTCTCGGTGCGGACGTGCGCACTGGCGGGCGCCGGCCGATCGATGCTTTAATCTTCTTTTGCACGGCAACATCGAGAATCCGATGGACATCCACGACTACATGCAGACTCTGGGTCGCCAGGCACGCGCCGCCTCGCGCGTGCTCGCGGCCGCTTCGACCGCCGACAAGAACGCCGCGCTCATCGCGATGGCCGCGGCCATTCGGCAACAGGCGGGGGCGCTGCTCGCGGCGAACGCACGCGACCTCGACGAGGCGCGCGCCGCGGGACTCGAAGCGGCGCTGATCGATCGCCTCACCCTGACCCCGAAAGGAGTCGAGGCGATGGCCGAAGGGCTCGAACAGGTCGCAGCCCTGCCCGACCCGATCGGCGAGATCACCGATGTCAAGCGTCGCCCATCGGGCATCCAGGTCGGCAAGATGCGCGTGCCGCTCGGTGTCATCGGCATCATTTACGAAGCGCGCCCCAACGTGACCGCCGACGCCGCGGCGCTGTGCCTCAAGTCCGGCAACGCCGCAATCCTGCGCGGCGGCAGGGAGGCGCTGCACTGCAACCAGGCGATCGCGCAGTGCGTCAGGGCAGGACTCAGTGCTGCCGGGTTGCCGGAAACTTCGGTGCAGGTCGTCGAGACCACCGACCGTGCCGCGGTCGGCCACCTCATCACGATGCCCGAGTTCGTCGACGTCATCGTTCCGCGTGGCGGCAAAGGCCTGATCGAACGCATTTCGAAGGAAGCACGGGTGCCGGTCATCAAGCACCTCGACGGCAACTGCCACGTGTATATCGACCACGATGCCGATGTGGCGAAAGTCGTGCCGATCGTCGAAAACGCCAAGACGCAGCGCTACGGCACCTGCAACACGGCGGAATCACTGCTCGTCGCCCGCGAGGTCGCGCCGCGCCTGCTGCCGGAAATCGGCCGGATGCTCGCGACGAAAGGCGTCGAGATGCGTGGTTGCGAGCAATCGCTGGCAATCCTGCACGCAGCCGGGATCGCTGCGGACAAGTTGCGCGCCGCGAGCGAGCAGGACTGGTCGGAGGAATATCTCGCGCCCGTCATTGCGGTGAAAGTGGTCGCCGACCTCGACGACGCGATCGCGCACATCAACACCTACAGCTCAGGGCATACCGAAGCGATCGTCACCGAAAACTACACCAGCGCGATGCGCTTCCTGCGCGAGGTGGACTCGTCCTCGGTGATGGTCAATGCTTCGACGCGCTTCGCCGACGGCTTCGAATACGGCCTCGGGGCGGAAATCGGAATCTCGACGGACAAGATTCACGCCCGCGGCCCGGTGGGACTCGATGGGCTGACGAGCCAGAAATGGATCGTCTTCGGCAACGGAGAAATCCGCGGCTAAAAAGGCCAGCTGCCGCGTCTCGCCTTCAGCGCGCGCGTCCCGAAGGGCTGCCGCCCGCGACCGCTCGGGGAGCACCTCGTCTCGTCGTCACGGGCGAGGATCCCGACAACCGGAAGCCTGCGGTCGCCTCGCGGGTCCTGAATCTCTCTCGACACTCCATCGCGGACCATGAACCTCCCCCCGACCGCTTCATCCGGCGACCCTTTCGCCGCCATCCTGGCCGTGCCGTTCGGCGCGTTCGGCATCCGGGTTGCGGGAAACGTCATTCACGAGCTCGTCTTCCTTCCCCCGGGCACGCCCGCAATGCCTCCTGACTGCGCGCTCGCCGAGCGCGCAGCCGCGCAGATCCACGCGTGGCTGGAAGACCCGAACCATCCTTTCGACCTGCCCTTGGCGACGCGTGGCACGGTGTTTCAGCGGCGGGTATGGGACGCGATCGCGGCAATCCCGCGCGGCGAGACGCGGCAGTACGCACATCTTTCGAAGGCGCTCGCCAGCGCCGCCCGAGCGGTCGGCCAGGCCTGCCGGGCAAACCCGTTTCCCCTCGTGATTCCCTGCCATCGCGTCGTGTCCGCGACCGGCATCGGCGGATTTGCCGGCGCCTCCGGAGGCTACCTGATCGACGCAAAGCACTGGCTTCTCGCTTTCGAGGCAAACCAGTGAGCAGAACCGAACATCACGCGCCGGAGACGCCGGCCACCCGTTTCCTGAAGCAGCATCGCGTGGCCTATACCACACATTCCTACGCCTACGAACCTCATGGCGGAACAAAAGTGTCCGCCCGGGAACTGGACGTCGACGAACATGCGATCGTCAAGACGCTGGTAATGGAAGATGAAAGCGGCGCGCCGTTGATCGTATTGATGCACGGCGACCGGAAAGTATCGACGAAGGAACTCGCACGGCAAGCCGGCCGGAAACGCATCGAGCCCTGCACTCCGGAAGTCGCAAACCGCCATTCGGGTTATCTCGTCGGTGGCACCTCTCCATTCGGCCTGCGAAAACGCCTGCCGGTATTCATGGAAAGCTCTATCGTCGATCTTCCGCTCGTCTATATCAACGGCGGTCGGCGCGGATTTCTGCTCGGGATATCTCCGCAGGAAATTCTGCGAGTATTGCAACCCCGGCTCGTCAGCGCCGGAATCTAGGGCGCATTCGTCCGCAACGTTTTAATTCTCCGGATTTACTGGCAAAATAATTGGTAATGACTGCGAGTATGCACTTTCGCGTTTCCTTCCCGATCCATTGCCGTCATAACTAACCACCCCGAAATCTGGAGAGATCATGGAACTGGCCACTTTGTCACTGACCGAATTGCGCCGCTTGCAATCGAAGGTGGAAACGGAAATCCGTCGGCGCGGCGATAACACGCGCCGCGAACTGATCAAGAAAATGCAGAAGATGGCGGCGGACGAAGGTCTGTCGCTCAGTGACCTTATCGGAAGCGCCCCGGCGAGCGACGACAAGCGCAGCCCGGCCACGCGGAAAGCCAAACCCGCGGCGAAGAAAAACAGTCCGATTCCGGCCAAGTATCGTCACCCGGAAAATCCTGCGATCACCTGGAGCGGACGCGGCAGGAAGCCGCAATGGGTAGTGGACTGGCTTGCCCAGGACAAGCCCCTCGCGGAACTCGAGATCGCTGCCGAAAAATAACCCGTCGTGGCGCCTCTTCAACGGGCGCGTCACGACCACCTTTCAGATTGCGCTCGCCGGGAGCGGGACTCCTTCGCGTCCACGCTGGATATACACGCCGACGCGACGCACGCCTTTCTTCACGCCGATCTTCGCGATGCGGATCTTGACCCACGGTGCGCCGAATTCGTCGAATAGCAGCTTCACAACAAACTCTCCGAGCGTCTCGATCAGATTGAAATGGCGCTCGGCCAATTCCTTCCGGATTCGTTCGATCACGTCCGCGTAGTTGATCGTCCCCGCAATGTCGTCATTTTCGGCCGCGGAATCCGGCACGCCGAAAGTCAGATTCAGCTCGACCGGCTGCGGCGCCGCCTTTTCACGGGGATAGATGCCCACCCATGCCTGCACCCGCAACTCCTCGATGAAGATGAAATCCATGCTGTTTCCCGATTAGAATTCCGGCAATTCTAGGTGAAAAAATGAATTTCCTCCTGTTATTGCTCGCCGCGTATGCACTCGGCTCGACACCGTTCGCCATCGTTTCGAGCCGCCTGTTCGGGCTTGCGGACCCGCGCCGCTACGGGTCGGGCAACCCCGGGGCAACCAATGTCCTGCGCAGCGGCAACAAGGCTGCGGCGCTGCTGACCTTGGTCGGCGATTGCGCAAAGGGGTGGCTCGCGGTATGGGGCGCGGCGAAGCTGGGTTTTTCCCCGGTCGAAGCAGCGTTGGCGGGGTTGGCGGCGTTTCTCGGCCATGTCTTCAGCGTGTTCCTGCGCTTCCGCGGCGGCAAGGGCGTTGCGACCGCGCTGGGCGTGCTTGCGGGAATCAATGCCTGGGTCGCGCTCAGCGCGCTTTTCGTATGGCTCGCGGTGGCGGTCCTCACTCGCTATTCTTCGGCGGCGGCGCTCGCCGCTGCAGTGATCACGCCCATTTCGGGCGCGGTCCTGCTGGGCGCGACTCCGACGGTCGCCGTGCTCGCGCTGATCGCCGGCATTCTGGTGTGGCGCCACGCGCCGAACATACGAAAACTGATGAACGGCTCCGAAAGCAAGATCGGCGCAAGCAAGAGCTGAACTCCCGGCGCGTCCGCAGCGCACCTGCCGCCTGGCGCCTGCCGGAGGCGCCTTTTGCTTACGGCTGGACGGGTGAATGCAGTTCGGCCAACGGCCAGCGAGGAAACACGCGCACTGCCGGAGTTTCGCCGCCGCGCTGCCCGGCAGCAGCGCGCAGCGCGCCGGCGAACGCGATCATCGCGCCGTTATCGGTGCACAGTTCCGGTTCCGGGTAATACACCCGCCAGCCCTTGCGCCGCGTCGAGGCGTCGAGTCGCTCGCGCAGGTGGCGATTGGCGCCCACCCCGCCTGCCACAACGAGGCGGGACAACCCGGTCTGCTCGAGCGCACGCAGCGCCTTCGCGCACAGCACCTCGACCACCGCCGCCTGGAAATCCGCCGCCAGGTCGGCGACATCCTCGGCCCGCCACGTCGGCGCCGACACGACGTTGAGGACTGCCGTCTTGAGCCCGCTGAAGCTGAAATCGAGATCCCCCGAACGCAGCATCGGACGCGGCAGGCGAAAACGGCCCGTGTGTCCACGCTCCGCCAACGCGGCCAGTTGCGGCCCGCCCGGGTAGCTGAGCCCGAGGAGCTTCGCCGTCTTGTCGAACGCCTCTCCGGCCGCATCGTCCACCGACTCTCCGAGCAGGGCATATTCCCCCACTCCCGTCACACTCATCAACTGGGTATGGCCGCCGGACACGAGCAACGCGACAAACGGAAATGCCGGCGGGTCGGCGGCGAGCAGCGGGGACAGCAGGTGCCCCTCGAGATGGTGAATGGGCAAAACCGGTACATCGAGCGCCAGTCCCAGCGACTCGGCGAAGCTCGCGCCGACGAGCAGCGCACCGGCAAGCCCCGGGCCGGCCGTGTAGGCGATCGCATCGAGTTGCGACAGCTCGCAGCCGGCCGCATCCAGCGTCTGCTTCACCAGCAGCGGCAGGCGGCGGATGTGATCGCGCGACGCCAGCTCCGGGACCACGCCGCCGTATGCGGCATGCAGCGCGATCTGCGTGTGGACGCAATGCCCGAGCAAACCGGCCGCCGTGTCGAAGATCGCCACGCCCGTTTCGTCGCACGAAGTCTCGATTCCCAATACTTTCATCACCCCACCATTTCGACGACACGTTCGCAAAGGCGCCTATTCTAACGGCCCGTCCGTGATGCACCGCCGAAGTTTATGCTTGGCTTGGCGCCTGCCAGTCGTTATAATCCGCGTTTTTCCGCCTACAAGACACACAAGGACGTTCGCAATGCCGGGTATTCGCGTCAAGGAAAACGAGCCGTTTGAAGTCGCCATTCGCCGCTTCAAGCGCACCATCGAAAAAACCGGTTTGCTGACTGAGCTTCGCGCCCGCGAGTTCTACGAAAAGCCTACCGCGGAACGCAAGCGCAAGTCGGCCGCCGCGGTCAAGCGCAACCACAAGCGCCTGCGTAGCCAGACCCTGCCGCCGAAGCTGTACTGATCCGTCACCGGTTCAGCCGGCCGGCACCACGCCGGGCACGAGTCACAGGATTCGTGCCCGGCGTGGCTTTTGCATTTTCGAACTGGAGTACATCATGTCTCTCAAGGAACGCATCCAGGACGACATGAAGGCGGCACTGCGCGCAAAGGATAGCGCGCGCCTGTCCGCGGTCCGCCTGCTGCTCGCTGCAGTCAAGCAGCGCGAGATCGACGAGCGCGTCGAACTCGACGATGCGGCGATCACCGCCACCGTCGAAAAACTGGTCAAGCAACGGCGCGACGCAGCCAGCCAGTACGAAGCCGCAAATCGACCCGAACTGGCTGCCGGCGAGCGCTTCGAGATCGAGGTGCTGTCAGCCTATCTTCCCGAGCCGCTGTCCGATGCCGAACTCGACGAGGCGATTGCCGCTGCCGTCGGCGAATCCGACGCCACGGGTCCTGCTGACATGGGACGCGTGATGGCGCTGTTGAAGCCACGCCTGGCGGGCCGTGCCGACATGACTGAAGCGTCGCGCCGGGTGCGCGCGAGGCTGACGAACTGATTGCCTGCCGCCCCAGCGGGCGGGCAGGCGCCCGGTCATGATTCCGCAGTCGTTCATTCAGGATCTGCTCGCCCGGGTCGACATCGTCGACGTCATCGAGCGCCACCTGCCGCTGAAAAAAGGCGGCGCCAACTACTTCGCCTGCTGCCCGTTCCACGGCGAGAAGTCGCCCTCGTTCTCGGTCAGTCCGACCAAGCAGTTCTATCACTGCTTCGGCTGTGGCGCCCACGGCAGTGCCGTCGGATTCCTGATGGAATACAGCGGGCTGCCGTTCGTCGAGGCAGTCAAGGAACTCGCTGCCCAGGCAGGCCTGCAGGTCCCGCAGGAACGCGGCCCGAATCCCCGTAACGACACGAACCCCGCGCACGCAGCGCTGATCGAGGCGATGACCGTCGCGGCGCGACACTACCGCGACCAGCTCAGGCAGGCGTCCGCGGCGATCGACTACCTCAAAAGACGCGGCGTCAGCGGTGAAATCGCTGCGCGCTTCGGCATCGGCTATGCACCCGACGACTGGCAGGGCTTGCGCAGCAGCTTCCCGGATTACGATGCCAAGGCACTGCTCGAAGCCGGACTCGTGATCGAGAATGAAGCCGGACGACGCTACGACCGCTTCCGCCACCGCATCATGTTCCCGATCCAGGACCGGCGCGGGCGCGTCATCGCATTCGGTGGACGCGTCCTCGACAGCGGCGAACCGAAGTACCTGAACTCGCCGGAAACCCCGCTGTTCGAGAAAGGCCGGGAACTCTACGGGCTGCTCCAGGCGCAGAAACCGATTCGCGACGCGGGCCATGCGATCGTCGTCGAAGGCTACATGGACGTCGTGGCGCTCGCCCAGCACGGCATCGGCAATTCGGTTGCGACGCTCGGCACTGCGACGACGACGCACCATATCAATGTGCTGCTGCGACAGTCCCGACGCGTCGTGTTCTGCTTCGACGGCGACGCGGCGGGGCGCAAGGCCGCTCGACGGGCGCTCGAATCGTCGCTCGAAGCCCTGCGCGACGACGTCACCCTCGCCTTCCTGTTCCTGCCCGAGCAACACGACCCGGATTCGTTCGTCCGCGCTCATGGCGCCGAGGCGTTCCGCCAAGCCGCTGACGCTGCAACGACACTGACAAATTTCCTGCTGCGCGAACTGCAGACGGACTGCGCGCTCGATACCGCAGAAGGGCGCGCACGACTCGTCCATGAAGCGAAACCGCTCGTCACGCGGATCAGCGCGCCAATGCTGCGGCTGCAGATCGTGAAGTCGATCGCCGAGGCAAGCCAGTTCAGCCAGGGTGAAATCGAGCGGGCGTATGGGCTGTCCGCAGAGGGCCGCGAATGGCCCGGCGAGCACGCCGCCGGTTCCGGCCATCGCCCTGCCGCCGCCCCGCCGCGCCGCTCGGCCCCAGCAATGCGTCCACGCCGCAAACCGCCTTCCACCGTGGGCACGCTCTTGAGACTCGTGCTCCAGCACCCCTCGCTGGCGGCGCGACTGCCGGTCGACCTCGTCCCGACAATGAACCCCGAGGGCGAAGCGCTGGTCGCAATCATCGACGCGACAAACACCGGCGATCTCGCCGCGAACGTCGGGCTCGGCGCACTGGTCGAACGCTTCCGCGAAACCGCACACGGGGAAACGCTGGCGAAGGCAGCAGGCGAACTTGTCGACGCGGAGTTCGACGATGCGATCGTCGAGATACTTTTCGAAGACACGCTGCGCAAACTGCACGCCGACGCGATCGCGCGTGAAATTGACGGTCTGACCGCCCGGGAGCGTGAATCCGGCCTGGCGCCGATCGAGCGGCACCGGCTTGCAGCGCTGCTAACCGAAAAAATGAACCTCGTCAATCTCGGCAAAGTCCAAGATTTTTAGTACCATTGCAGGTTACCCAATTCATTTCCCGCCCGAACCGAGGAGTACCATGGCCCGCGAAAAAACCAAGGATTCGCGCAAGGACAGCCCGAAGGGACGAGCTTCCAGAGCCAAAGACAAAGGAGTGCTGGTAGCTGAAGGCCCTCAAGTGGCGCCTCTCGACGCCGAGGTTCGCCGCACCCGCCTCAAGACCCTGATCACGCTCGGCAAGGAGCGCGGCTACCTCACCTACGCCGAGATCAGCGACCACCTCCCGGACGATGTCGCCGACGCCGAGCAGATCGAAGGCATCATCGCGACGTTCAACAACATGGGCATTCGCGTCTTCGACGAAGCGCCGGCTGCCGAAGACCTGCTGATGTCGGACGCGGTGCCGAGCAGCGTCGACGAAGACGTCGCCGAAGAAGAGGCCGAACAGGCATTGTCGTCGGTCGACTCCGAGTTCGGCCGCACGACCGACCCCGTGCGCATGTACATGCGCGAAATGGGCACGGTCGAACTGCTCACCCGCGAAGGCGAAATCGAGATCGCGAAGCGGATCGAGGACGGTCTGCGTCACATGGTCCAGGCCATTTCCGCGTGCCCGACGACGATCGCCGAAATGCTCGAGATCACCGACAAGGTCGCTCGCGACGAGATGCGTATCGACGAGCTGATCGACGGGCTCATCGATCCGAACGCGGCCCAGGCGGTGGAGGCGCCGGCGGTCGAGGCAGCCGATGACGAAAGCGCCGCGGACGAGGAAGTCGAGACCGAAGACGTCGGGGACGACGACGAGGAAAGCGACGAAGACAAGGAAGCTGCGGCGAACGCCGCGACGCTGCTGCAGTTGAAGAACGACGCGCTGGTGCGTTTCACCACCATCCGCGAATTGCACGAGCGGAAGATGGCGGTCCTGGCCGCAGGAGGCTCGCAGGACCGCGCGTACCTCGATCTGCAGCAACAGATTTCCGGCGAACTGCTGAACATCCGCTTCACCGCGAAATCGATCGAACGCCTGTGCGACTCGGTGCGCCACATGGTCGAACAGGTCCGCGGCCACGAGCGCCACATCCTGCAATTGTGTGTCGACCGCGCCGGCATGCCGCGCCAGCACTTCATCAAGGTGTTTCCTGGTCGCGAGATCGATCTCGACTGGCTGAAGGACGAAATCGGCGCCGGCAAGAACTACGCCGAAGGCCTGATGCGGGTGCACCCGGCGGTGCTCGAGGAACAGCAGAAACTGATCGACCTGCAGACGCGCATCGGCATCCCGCTGAAGGAACTAAAGGACATCAACCGCCAGATGTCCACCGGCGAAGCGAAGATGCGCCGCGCGAAGCGCGAAATGACGGAGGCCAACCTGCGCCTCGTCATTTCGATCGCCAAGAAATACACGAATCGCGGCCTGCAATTCCTCGACCTGATCCAGGAAGGCAACATCGGCCTGATGAAGGCCGTGGACAAGTTCGAATACCGTCGTGGCTACAAATTCTCGACCTACGCGACATGGTGGATCCGGCAGGCGATCACGCGCTCGATCGCGGACCAGGCGCGCACCATCCGCATCCCGGTGCACATGATCGAGACGATCAACAAGATGAACCGGATCAGCCGCCAGATCCTGCAGGAAACCGGCCAGGAACCCGATCCGGCGACGCTCGCCGAGAAAATGGAGATGCCCGAGGAGAAGATCCGCAAGATCATGAAGATCTCCAAGGAGCCGATCTCGATGGAAACGCCGATCGGCGACGACGACGATTCGCATCTGGGCGACTTCATCGAGGATCAGGCGACTCTCGCGCCGGCCGACGCCGCGATGTACTCGAGCCTGCGCGACGCGACCGGCGAAGTCCTCGACTCGCTGACCGCGCGCGAAGCGAAAGTGCTGCGCATGCGTTTTGGCATCGAAATGAACACCGACCACACCCTCGAGGAAGTCGGCAAGCAGTTCGACGTCACCCGCGAACGCATCCGCCAGATCGAAGCCAAGGCGCTGCGCAAGCTCCGCCACCCGAGCCGTTCCGAACGGCTGCGCAGCTTCCTCGACAGCGACGCCTGATCTTTCCTTCTCCCTCTCCCGTCCGCGCGACGGGCACCCCCTTTCCGGGCCCATAGCTCAATGGTTAGAGCAGAGGACTCATAATCCTTTGGTTGCAGGTTCGAGTCCTGCTGGGCCCACCATGAGAATCAAGTACTTGCGCCAATCCTGCGGGGTTGGCGTTGTGCTTTCGGCGGTCGCGGATCCGCGCGTCGATACATGTTCCTACTTTCAGGCACCGCCTCCTGCCACGGGACTGTTGCCGGGGCGCCGGTATCCTCCAAGGACGCCTTCCGGCGAAAATACCCACTGCCACAATTGTATGTCGCGGGCACGAAAGGCGCCGGCGCAGGACAGCAGGTAGTAACGCCACATGCGGCGGAAGCGCTCGCCGAGCCGGTCCCGGAAGCGTGGCCACGCGGCTTCGAAGTTGCCATACCAGGCCATCAGCGTTCTGTCATAGTCGGCGCCAAAGTTGTGCAGGTCCTCGACGACGAAGAGATCGTCGACGGCGTCGCCGATCTGGCCGACCGACGGAAGCTCGCCGTTGGGGAAAATGTATTTGTCGACCCACGCGTCGGAAACCACGTCGCGCTGGTTCTTGCCGATCGTGTGGAGCAGGAACAATCCGTCGTCGACGAGACAACGTCGCGCGACTTCCATGAAAGTGCGGTAGTTCTTGCGTCCGACATGCTCGAACATGCCGACGCTGGCGATGCGGTCGAAGCGCTCGTTGACCGATCGGTAGTCCTGCAGGCGAAACTCCAGCGGCAAGCCGGCGTAGCGCTGCTGGGCCCACGCGGCCTGCTCCTTCGATACGGTGATCCCCACGCAATCGACGCCATAACGCTCCGCGGCATACCCCATCAGGCTGCCCCAGCCACACCCGAGATCGAGCAGCCGCATGCCGGGCTCGAGGCCGAGCTTGCGGCAAATGAGGTCGAGCTTGGCTTCCTGCGCCTGCGCGAGGTCGCTCGCCCCCTCCCAGTAGGCGCAACTGTAGGTCATGCGCGGATCGAGCATCGCCGCGTAAAAATCGTTGCCGAGATCGTAATGGGCCTCGCCCACTCGCCAGGCCCGCTTCAGACTTTGTCGGTTGAGCAGGCGTGTGCGCAACGCATGGAATGCCAGGCGCAGCGGTTGCACTTTACGGTCCAGGTGGGCACGCAGGATATGGCTGAAGAACTCGTCGAGTTGGTCCGCTTCCCAGTGGCCATCCAGGTAGGCTTCGCCGAGACCCACGTTGCCCATCGAAAAAACCCGCTCGGGAAGCTTGGCGTCGAAGACCCGGATATCCCACGGACGGTCGCCGCCGATGCGCACGTCGGCTTTCTCCAGCAGTTCCACCAGCATCTGGTGGAGGCGGGATTCCTCGCTGACATTATGTTCACGGCGCTCGCTTGATGTCGGGTCGGACATGGGAAGCTTCCTGTCACTGGCACTCCGTTACCGGTCGCGCATGCTGCAAGCGTGGACACCCCTGGACGGTGGAAGAGTTCCGCCCCCGCAGGGGCCGGGACAAGGGCATGACGGTGGACGTCTTCAGGATGGTCGAAACTTTCCGCATCTTCAACTGCACGCTGCCCAGCGCGCACCACGACGAAAACCTCGCCCACGTGGGCCGCCCCAGACTGTCGAGCGTCGACGGGTACGACTGCGGCTTCAGTCAGCAGCTGAGCCAGACGGTTGCCGGCAGCCGGGACGACCGGCGGCATGTCACGTCAAGCACAGCGATCGCCTTGGCAGGACGACCGCTTCGCGTGGCCGGCCACTGCTACGGGTGTGCGGCCCGACAGGGGTCGAGCGGCGGCGGAGCGCTCGACGAGGAAATGGTGGTGGCCGTTCGCCGCGCGGGCCGACGCGGGCCGATCAGCCGCGCTGGATCAGTTCGATCTTGTAGCCGTCCGGATCCTCGACGAAGGCGATCACCGTATTGCCATGCTTCATCGGGCCAGCCTCGCGCACGACTTTTCCGCCGCGCGCACGAATGTCGTCGCAGGCGCGCCGGGCATCCGGGACAGCCAGCGCGATGTGGCCGAAGCCGTTGCCGAGGTCATAGGACGACACGTCCCAGTTGTGCGTGAGTTCGATCACCGCGTTGTCGGCCTCATCCCCGTAACCGACGAACGCGAGCGTGAATTTTCCTTCCGGATAGTCCTGGCGCCGTAGCAGGCGCATGCCGAGAACTTCGGTATAGAAAGCGATCGAACGGTCCAGATCGCCCACTCGCAGCATTGTGTGAAGAATTCGCATCGGCAGTCCTCAGTCTTCGTTCAGGGTTTCGTCGCCGCTTCCGGGCTCGATGAGGGGCAGCGTTCGCCCGGCAGCCCGCAGGCGGGTGCGGGCCGTTTTCCAGTCGGGATAAAGCTGCGCGACCACGGCCCAGAATCGCGGCGAGTGATTCATTTCGACCAGATGCGCCACCTCGTGGGCGACGACATAGTCGATGAGTTCGGGAGGCAGATGGATCAGCCGCCAGTGCAGGCGAATGCCGCTGACCGAGCTGCAACTGCCCCAGCGCGTTCTCGCCGACGACAGCCGGACGGGCGGCGTGCTGCGCCCGAGGCGAAAACAGTAGGCGGCCACGCGCTCGGCAAACCACGGCAGCGCACGCTTGCGCAACGCACGCGTGATCGCGCTGCGCGGATCGAGCGTCTTCCCGAGTACGAGTTCTTCGGTCCCATCGGGACTTCGTCGCCAGTGCGACGAGCGGCCGGGTTCGCCGACACGCAGGCGACAGCTTTCCCCCAGCACCGGCAGGCATGCGCCGTCGATCGGCTCGAACGGCGGCGGCCCGGCCTGTGTCTGGCGGGCCGCGATCTTGCCAAGCAGCCAGTCCTGGTGCCCGGTGATGAAACGTTCGACATCCACCTCACGCGCCGGCTGCGGCACCGCCACTTTGACGCCGCGATGATCGATCTGCAGTGCGAAGGTGCGGCGCACCGAGCGGCGCAGCACATACGGCACGTCCTGCCCCGCGAGCTGGATCACGCGCCGTTCCTCGGTCGCGGCGGGACGGCGCGCCGATGGTGTTTTCAACGCTTGTCCTGCCACTCGTAACCACGCGCCGCCACTTCCAGCCGGATTTGCGCCATCGCGGCGGCGACGCACGCGGCAGCACCTTTCATGCCGAGCTCGATCGAACGTCGCTCGCCCGGGACGGCGATCGTCGGCAGGCTGAACAGCGTCGCGTCCGGATAGCGCGCCGTGACGGTTTCCATCAGGTCGATGAGCTGACCCTCGTACGCGTCCCACACGGTGATGGCTTCCTCGACGTAGTCGTCGGCGTGGTGCAGCGCGTGAAACTGCGTATCGAGCACCCACTCGACCATCGGCCACGCCATGACGGGAAAGCCGGGCACGAAAAAGTGGTTCCGGATCGAAAACCCGGGGATGCGGTTATAGGCATTCGGCACGATTTCGGCCCCCACCGGGAACATGCCCATCTGCAGCCGGTGCGCGTTGATCTCGCTGCCGAACCGCTCGCGTATCAGCGCCTCGGCTTGCGGATGCAGCGCCAGCTCCACCCCCAGCGCCCCGGCGGCCGACTGCCGCGTGCGATCGTCCGGCGTCGCGCCGATGCCGCCGAAGCTGAACACGATGTCGCCGCTCGCGAACGTCTGGCGCAGCGTGTCGACGAGACGCGACGCCTCGTCGCCGACATATCGCGCCCAGCCGAGCTTGAGCCCGCGAACGCCGAGCAGGTCGATGAGCCTCGGCAGATGCTTGTCGGTTCGCCGCCCCGACAGGATCTCGTCCCCGATGATGACTGCGCCGAAAACCATCGCGGACTCGCTACGACGGCGCGCCAGGCAGCGCGTCGAGCACCGTGACGCCGCGGGCGATGCGTTCGCGTCGCAAGGATTCGAGCATGAAATGCACGAAAGCCAGGCCGCAGAACGCCGGAGCCAGCAGGTTCACCAGCGGCACATACGCCAGCAGCGCGCAGCCGCCGCCGAGCAGGAGCATCGGCGGACGCAGCACTCGCGGCAATCGCGCCAGTTCCTCGCGGTCGGCGTGCAGCATCAGCGCGTCGTAACCGAACGCACGCTGGTTGAGCCACGCGGTCAGCACCAGCGAAACCACGATGCCGACGCCGGGGATCAGCCAGAACGGCAACGAGACAAGCAGGCCGAGCAGAAACAGCAAGCCGGCGACCAGCGCATTCCACGCGCTGCCCAGGTTCGAGCCGCCCTTTCGCCGCTCGAGATCGGCGTAATCCCGCACCGCCACGCGCTCGAGAATCATCGGCAATGCAAACACCGCGACCAGCAGCGCGGCCGTCACATAGACCAGCGGCAGCAACGCGAGCACCAGCGCGATCTTCACCAGGGTCAGCACCGTCGCGGCACCGATTTCGGAACCGGTCAGCCAGTCGCGCGCGAACGCCCAGCTGTCGATCCACGCCATGATCCCTTCGACGGCCGGCGTCCACAGGAAGACCGCGGCCACGATCCACAGCAGCAGCGCGACGAGGCTGGGCCACAACAGATGCACCAGCACGCCGCGGCGGGTAAGGCTGCGCAACGCGCGGCCGAAGGCAACCAGGATTTCGCTCATCGCGCGACCCGCGGGCTCACCGCATCATGCCGGGCAGCATGCCTTTCATGCCCCGCATCATCTTCTGCATGCCGCCCTTGGAGAATTGCTTCATCATCTTCTGCGTCTGCTCGAACTGGTTCAGCAGGCGGTTGACTTCCTGGACGGTGACGCCGGCGCCCGCGGCAATGCGCCGCTTGCGGCTCGCCTTGAGGATTTCCGGCTTCGCGCGCTCGGCCGCGGTCATCGAGTTGATGATGCCTTCGATGCGACCGATCGCCTTTTCCTCGCCCCCGCCCTGCAGCTTGCCGGCGGCTTGGGCAAACTGCGCGGGCAGCTTTTCCATCATCGACGACAGACCGCCCATCTTGCGCATCTGCGCGATCTGCTCCTTGAAGTCGTTGAGATCGAAGCCCTTGCCGGTTTTCAGCTTCTGGGCGAAAGCGCGCGCCTTGTCCTCGTCGACGCCGCGACGCGCATCCTCGACGAGACCGAGGATGTCGCCCATGCCGAGAATGCGGCTCGCCATCCGCTCGGGATGGAACTCCTCGAGCCCGCTGAGTTTCTCGCCGACGCCGGCGAATTTCAGCGGTTTCCCGGTGACGTGCCGCACCGACAGCGCGGCGCCGCCACGCGCGTCGCCGTCGAGCTTCGTCAGCACGACGCCGGTCAGCGGCAAAGCCTCGTTGAACGCGCGGGCGGTGTTCACCGCGTCCTGGCCGAGCATCGCATCGACGACGAACAGCGTCTCGATCGGCTTGGCGGCAGCGTGCAGCGCCTTGATCTCGTCCATCATCGCCGCGTCGATCGCCAAGCGGCCGGCGGTGTCGAGCAGCACCACGTCGTAATAATGGCGGCGCGCGTGATCGATCGCCGCGAGCGCGATATCGACCGGTTTCTGGTCCGGCGTCGACGGGAAGAAGTCGATTCCCGCCTGCGCCGACACCGCCTTCAACTGCTCGATCGCCGCCGGGCGATACACGTCGGCCGAAACCGCCAGCACCTTTTTCTTCATCCGCTCGTGCAGCAACTTGCCGAGCTTGCCGGTGGTGGTGGTCTTGCCCGCGCCCTGCAGGCCGGCCATCAGGACCACTGCCGGCGGCTGCGTCGCGAGGTTCAGCCCGACATGGGCGCCGCCCATCAAGGTCTTGAGTTCGTCATGAACGACGCCGACCAGCGCCTGGCCCGGGGTGAGCGAACCGATGACTTCCTGGCCGACCGCCTTTTCGCGGACGCGCGCGACGAAGTCCTTGACCACCGGCAGCGCGACGTCCGCTTCGAGCAGCGCGAGACGGACTTCGCGCATCGCTTCCTGGATGTTGTCCTCGGTGAGCCGGGCTTGCCCGCGCAGGGTCTTGACGACCTTGGACAGACGCTGAGTGAGATTGTCGAGCATGTTGGCTGGGGCCCTCGCCCATGGGGTAAACTATGAAAATCTATGCAGACGATTCTACTTCATCTACTGGCCGCCTCGCTGTACGCGATCCTCGGCATCTGGCTGTGGCGCCGCCAGCAGATGCCGCCGGCAAAGCCCCGGGAAGGCATGTCGAGAGCGGAGCGCGGGATCCTGCTGGGCGCGCTGGCGGCCCACGGCCTGGCGCTGCGCGGGGCGCTGTTCCCCGGCGAGGCGATGCATTTCGGATTCGGGCTGGCCGTATCGCTGGTCGTGTGGCTCGCGATCTGCTTCTACTGGGTCGAAACATTTTATGCCCGCCTCCACGGACTCCATGCAATGGTCGTCGCGGCAGGGCTTGCCGGCAGCCTGCTGGCGCTGCTGTTCCCCGGCGAACACATTCTTGCCAACGCCGGGTCGGCCATGTTTCGGGCGCACTTCATCATCTCGATGCTCGCCTACAGCCTGTTCACGCTCGCAGCACTGCACGCGACGCTGATGGCAGTCGCGGAGCGGCAGCTGCACAGCGGCCGCCTGACGCGCACACTCTCCAACCTCCCGCCACTCTTGACGATGGAAACGCTGCTGTTCCGCCTGATCGGCATCGCCTTCATCCTGCTGACGCTGACAGTCAGTTCGGGAGTGGTGTTCTCCGAAGCGCTGTTCGGCCAGCCGTTCCGGCTCGACCACAAGACCGTTTTCGCGATCATCTCGTGGCTGCTGTTCGGCGCGCTGCTCGTCGGGCGCTGGGTGCGCGGCTGGCGCGGCCGCGTCGCGCTGCGCTGGACGCTCGCGGGCTTCTTCATGCTGGTGCTGGCCTATGTCGGCAGCCGCTTCGTCCTCGAGGTTGTCCTCGGTCGCGCAAATTGAACTCGCTGTCGCCTCACCACGGCCTCTCCGCTCCCGACGGCCGCTTGACGTTGCAAATCTTTACAAGAAGCAGACCGGCATGCACCATCGGGCGTCCGTCAGTTAAGAGCGGTACATGGCAGTGAATCCCCAGGCCGCGCTGAGCGGCCTTGCCCGAGCGATGATCCAGCACGGCCGGTTGTCCGAAGCCGACGCGATGTCGTGCACGGCAGGCGCGGCCAGCGTGCCGAACGGGTTCATCCTCGAACTTGCCCATCGCAAACTGATGCCGAACCGCGCAGTCGCCTGGTTCGCCGCCGAAACATTCGGGTACCCGCTGCTCGACATCTCGGCAGTCGACAGCACGAGCATTGCGCGCGATGCGATCGACCGCAAGCTGATGAGCAAGCATCAGGTCGTCGCGCTCGGCAAGCGGCAGAACCGGCTGACGGTCGCCGCCGCCGACCCATCGAACATGCGCGCGCTCGACGAGATCCGTTTTCAGACCGGCCTCCAGGTGGACCTCGTCGTCGTCGAAGCGGACCGGCTCGCGCGTCTGGTCGAGTCCCTCGCCGAAACCGCCGAACAGACGCTGAGGGAGCTCACCGGCGAGGAGTTCGACATGGATCTCCTGCAGCAGCAGGAAGGTCCCGGTGAAGCGTCGAGCGAGGACACGCAGGAAGTCGATGACGCGCCGGTCGTCAAGTTCATCCAGAAAGTGCTGATCGACGCGATCAACGAAGGCGCGTCGGATATCCACTTCGAGCCGTACGAGAAGTATTACCGCATCCGCGTGCGCACCGACGGCGTGCTGCGCGAAATCGCCCAGCCGCCGCTGATCCTGAAGGAGAAGATCGCCGCGCGGATCAAAGTCATCTCGCGCCTCGACATCTCGGAAAAGCGCGTTCCCCAGGACGGGCGGATGAAACTCGTGCTGTCGAAGAACAAGTCGATCGACTTTCGCGTCTCGTCGCTGCCGACGCTGCATGGCGAAAAGATCGTGATGCGGATTCTCGACGCCTCGTCGGCGATGCTCGGCGTCGATGCGCTGGGCTACGAACCGGAACAGAAGAAGATCCTGCTCGACGCGATCGAGCGGCCTTACGGCATGATCCTCGTGACCGGGCCCACCGGCTCCGGCAAGACCGTGTCGCTCTATACCTGCCTGAACCTGCTCAACAAGGCCGGCGTGAATATCTCCACGGCCGAGGACCCGGCCGAAATCAATTTGTCCGGCATCAACCAGGTCAACGTCAACGACAAGGCGGGACTGACTTTCTCCGCATCGCTGCGGGCGTTTCTGCGACAGGATCCGGACATCATCATGGTCGGCGAAATCCGCGACCTCGAAACCGCCGAGATTTCGATCAAGGCCGCGCAGACCGGCCACCTGGTGCTGTCGACGCTGCATACCAACGACGCGCCGACGACGCTCGAGCGCCTGAAGAACATGGGCGTGGCGCCCTTCAACATCGCCTCGTCGGTGATCCTGATCACGGCGCAACGGCTGGCGCGGCGCCTGTGCACGTGCAAGCAGCCGGTCGACATCCCGATCGAAGCGCTGCTGCAAGCGGGCTTTCCCGCCGACGAGCTCGACGGCAGCTGGCAGCCGTACGGCCCGGCGGGGTGCGAGCGCTGCAAGGGCAGCGGCTACAAGGGGCGGCTCGGGATCTACCAGGTCATGCCGATCACCGACGAGATCGCGCACATCATCATGACCAACGGCAACTCGATGGACATCGCGGCGCAGGCCCAGCGCGAAGGCGTCAAGGATCTGCGCCAGTCCGGACTGCTGAAGGTCAGGCAGGGTGTCACGTCGCTCGAAGAAGTCCTCGCTTCAACCAACGATTAGGGAACACACAAGCCTCATGGCGACGACAACGCGAGCCCGACGCGCAGTCCCTGCGCGATCCAGGGAAACGCTCTACAGCTGGGAAGGCAAGGACAAGAACGGCAAACTCGTGCGCGGGGAGATGCGCGCGGGCGGGCCGTCGCTCGTGCAGGCGACACTGCGCCGCCAGGGCGTGCTGGTGAGCAAGGTCAGAAAGCAGAAGATGTCGCGGGGTCACAAGATCACCGACAAGGACATCGCGCTCTTCACCCGCCAGCTCGCGACGATGATGAAATCCGGGGTGCCGCTGCTGCAGGCGTTCGACATCGGCATCAAGGGTTCCGGCAATCCGAGCCTCGCCCGATTGCTCAACGAGGTGCGCACCGACGTCGAGACCGGCTCGAGCCTGTCGCAGGCGTTCGCGAGGCATCCGCTCTATTTCGACAAGCTGTTCTGCAATCTCGTCGCCGCCGGCGAGCAGGCGGGGATTCTCGACGGCCTGCTGGACCGCATCGCGACCTACAAGGAAAAGGTTCTCGCGATCAAGGGCAAGATCAAGTCGGCGATGTTCTACCCGATCGCGGTCGTCGTCGTCGCGGCGATCGTCGTCACCGTGATCATGCTGTTCGTCGTGCCCGAGTTCAAGAACGTGTTCACCAGCTTCGGCGCCGACCTGCCCGCGCCGACGCTGATGGTCATCGCCATATCGGACGCGTTCGTCGCGTACTGGTACATCCTTTTCGGCATCATCGCGGCGACGGTGATCGGCATCAGCGCAATGTACAAACGCTCGGAAGCGATGCAGATCGCCGTCGACCGCGCAGTGCTGCAGCTGCCGGTCGTCGGCGACATCATCCGCAAGGCGACGATCGCGCGCTGGACGCGCACGCTGGCGACGATGTTCGCCGCCGGCGTGCCGCTCGTCGAAGCGCTCGACTCGGTCGGCGGCGCGTCGGGCAACCACGTCTACGTGACGGCGACACGCCAGATCCAGACCGAAGTCAGCACCGGCACCAGCCTCACGGTCGCGATGCAGAATGCAACGGTATTCCCGAGCATGGTCGTGCAGATGGTGTCGATCGGCGAGGAATCCGGGCAGCTCGACTCGATGCTGAGCAAGGTCGCGGACTTCTTCGAACAGGAGGTCGACGACGCCGTCGCCGGGCTGTCCACGCTGCTCGAGCCGATCATCATGGTGTTTCTCGGCGTGGTCATCGGTGGTCTCGTCGTCGCGATGTACTTGCCGATCTTCAAGCTTGGCCAGGTCGTCTGAAGTTTTCCCTCCTGCCCGGAGCGGCGCTTCACGGCGCCGCCGGGCGGGTTCAATCAAGCCTCCCGATGCCCGACCTCTTTCACGACCCCTTCCTGTTCACCGCGCTCGCGACGCTCGTCGGCCTTTTCGTCGGCAGCTTCCTGAACGTCGTCATCCACCGCTTGCCGCGCATGATGGAGCGCGAATGGCACGCCCAGGCTGCCGAGCTGCGCGGCGAATCGCTCCCCGAGCAGGAAACCTACAATCTGGCGGTGCCGCGCTCGCGCTGCCCGCACTGCGGCCACCTGATCACCGCGTTCGAGAACATCCCGGTCGTCAGCTATCTCGTCCTGCGCGGGCGGTGCCGTCACTGCAGCGCGCCCATCGGCCGCCGGTATCCGGTCGTCGAACTGCTCACCGCGGTGCTGTCCGGCTACGCCGCGTGGCACTTCGGCTTCGGCCTCGCAGCCGCCGGCGCAATGCTTTTCCTGTGGGCGATGGTCGCGCTCGCGTTCATCGATCTCGACACCCAGCTGCTGCCCGACAACCTTACCCTCCCGCTGCTGTGGCTCGGCCTGCTCTTCAATCTCGGCGGTACGTACAGCGAACTTCCGCAGGCGGTCGTCGGCGCGATCGCCGGTTACCTTGCACTGTGGGCGGTGTACTGGCTGTTCAAGCTCGCCACCGGCAAGGAAGGCATGGGCTATGGTGACTTCAAGCTGCTCGCCGCGATCGGGGCGTGGCTGGGGTGGCAGATGCTGCCGTTGACGATCCTGTTCTCGTCGCTCGTCGGCGCGATCACGGGCCTTGGCCTGATCGTTTTCGCCCGGCACGGCCGGGACGTGCCGATTCCGTTCGGCCCCTATCTCGCCGCTGCCGGCGTGCTGGCGCTATTCTGGGGCAAGCCCCTCACGCAGTTGTACCTCGGCAGCCTGTGACCCGCCCTCGGCGGGCTTGAAACGAACGGTGTCGCCCTCATCTGTGGGGAGCGACAGCGGGCCGAGTCCCGCTGTCGCTCACTTCTCGCCCATGATGCGTTGCGTTAGACTTACGCGCTTGCTTTCCGGAGGTTGCCATGCCCATTTACGAATATCGTTGCGACAGTTGCGGGTTCCAGAAGGAACATCTCCAGAAGATGAGCGACGAACCGCTCACTTCCTGCCCGAGCTGCAGTCAGGGCACCTACGTCAAGCAGGTTTCGGCTGCAGGCTTCCAGCTCAAGGGCACCGGCTGGTATGCCACCGACTTCAAGGGCGGCGGCACCCCGGCGCCCCGGCCGGCGGAAACCGCAAGCGCTCCTGCCGGCGGCTGTGGCGGGGCGTGTGCCTGTCATGCCGGCTGAGCACGGCCGCGGCGCGTGAAGAAGTACTTCATCACCGGACTGCTGATCTGGATCCCGCTGTCGATCACCTTCATGGTACTGGCGTGGATCGTCGGCACGCTCGACCAGATCATCGAGTGGCTGCCGGACGGCCTGCAGCCGCGCCACGCGATCGGCTTCAACATTCCGGGCGCGGGCCTCGTCGTCGGGCTGCTGATCGTGCTTGCGACAGGCCTGGTCGCCGCGAACGTGATCGGCCAGAAGCTCGTGCGCTACTGGGAAGCACTGCTCGCCCGCATTCCGGTGGTGAAGTCGCTGTACTACGGGGTCAAGCAGGTTTCCGACACCCTCTTTTCGAGCACCGGCCAGGCGTTTCGCAAAGCCCTGCTGGTGCAGTATCCCCGTCACGGATCATGGACGATCGCCTTTCTCACCGGCGCGCCGGGCGGGGATGCCGCCAATCACCTGAAAGGCGACCACGTCAGCGTCTATGTGCCGACGACGCCGAATCCGACGTCAGGTTTCTTCCTCATGATGCCGAAGGAAGACGTCATCGAACTCGACATGAGCGTCGATGAAGCCCTCAAGTACATCATTTCGATGGGGGTGGTCGCGCCAGCCGTGCGCAGCACGCGCCCCCGCCCCGCCCTGCTTAGTGAGTAACCCCGCGGCCCCACTGGCCGCGCTTCGTTTCCGGAACCGAACCCATGCGAACCCATTACTGCGGCCAAGTCACCGCCGCCGACCTTGACCAGACCGTCACGCTGTGCGGCTGGGTGCATCGCCGCCGCGACCACGGCGGCGTCATCTTCATCGACCTGCGCGATCGCGAAGGCCTGGTGCAGGTGGTGTGCGATCCCGATCGCGCCGAGACGTTCCACACCGCCGAATCGATCCGCAACGAGTTCGTCATCGAGCTGACCGGCAAGGTCCGCCGCCGGCCGGCCGGTACCGAAAACGCGAACCTCGTGTCCGGTGAAATCGAAGTGCTGTGCCACACCATTGCCGTGCTCAATGCGTCGGTGACGCCGCCATTCCAGCTCGATGACGACAACCTGTCGGAAAACGTGCGCCTCGCGCACCGCGTCATCGACCTGCGCCGCCCGCAGATGCAGAAGAACCTGATGCTGCGCTACAAGGTCGCGATGGCGTTCCGCCGCTTCCTCGACGGGCAGGGCTTCATCGACGTCGAGACGCCGATGCTGACGAAGAGCACGCCCGAAGGCGCACGCGACTACCTCGTGCCGTCGCGCGTCCATCCCGGCCAGTTCTTCGCGCTGCCGCAGTCGCCGCAGCTCTTCAAGCAGCTCCTGATGGTTGCCGGCTTCGACCGCTACTATCAGATCACGAAGTGCTTCCGCGACGAGGACCTGCGCGCCGACCGCCAGCCGGAGTTCACGCAGGTCGATATCGAGACCTCGTTCCTCGACGAAACCGAGATCACCGCGATCATGGAAGACATGATCCGCTACGTATTCAAGGAGGCGCTCGCAGTCGAACTGCCGGATCCGTTCCCGCGCATGACCCACGCCGAAGCGATGCGTCGCTACGGCTCCGACAAGCCGGACCTGCGCGTCACGCTCGAGCTGACCGACGTCACCGACGCGGTGCAGGATGTCGCGTTCAAGGTGTTCAGCGGCCCGGCGACGAGCGGCGGACGCGTTGCAGCGCTGCGCGTGCCGGGCGGTGCCGCGCTCACCCGCGGCGAGATCGACGAATACACCAAGTTCGTCGGCATCTACGGCGCGCGGGGCCTGGCGTACATCAAGGTCAATGACGTCACGAAGCCGAACGACGAAGGCCTGCAGTCGCCGATCGTCAAGAACCTGCACGAAGAGGCGCTGCGCACGATCCTCGAGCGTACCGGTGCCGAAAGCGGTGACCTGATCTTCTTCGGCGCGGACAAGACCAAAGTCGTCAACGACGCGCTCGGCGCGCTGCGCACGAAGCTCGGCCACGAGAAAGGCTACGTCAGCGGTGCCGCCTGGACGCCGGTGTGGGTCGTCGATTTCCCGATGTTCGAATACGACGACGAGAGCAAGCGCTGGGTCGCGTGCCACCATCCGTTCACGGCGCCCAAGGACGAGCACGTCGAGCTGCTCGAATCGGCTCCCGGCGAATGCCTCGCGAAAGCCTACGACCTCGCGCTCAACGGCTGGGAGATCGGCGGCGGCTCGGTGCGTATTCACCGCGCCGACATGCAGAGCAAGGTGTTCCGCGCGCTCAACATCGGCGACGAGGAAGCGCAGCTCAAGTTCGGCTTCCTGCTCGACGCGCTCAAGTACGGCGCGCCGCCGCATGGCGGACTTGCGTTCGGCCTCGACCGCGTCGTGACGCTGATGACCGGCGCCGAGTCGATCCGCGACGTCATCGCATTCCCGAAGACGCAGCGCGCCCAGTGCCTTTTGACCGACGCGCCGGGCGAAGTCGACGACAAGCAACTGCGCGAGCTGCACATCCGCCTGCGGCAGAAGATCGAAACCCAGGTCGAAGTGGCGAAGGCCTGAGCGGCGCCGAATACCGGAAGCGACACGGGGCAGGTGGGACACCATCTGCCCTTTTTTGTTTGCCGTGACGAACGACAGCGGCGAAAGGGCCTAAAAATCACGCCCAGGATGCCGTAAGCTTCGGCACGAACCGTTTCCCGGCGCCCTCCACGGATCCCGTCGCACCCTCATGGCAGACCTCGACCGCATCACCGTCCTCATCATCGAAGCCAACCAGGGCATGCGCGGCCAGTTGCGCACGATGCTCAACAACATCGGCATCGCTGCGGTCAATTTCGCGCCGTCTGCGGGGATGGCGATCAACCGCCTGCGCGAGCGGCGCTACGACCTGATCCTGTGCGAATACAACCTCGGTGACGGCCAGGACGGGCAGCACCTGCTCGAAGACCTGCGAGCGCGGGACATCATCCCCCTCGACACCTTGTTCATCATGATCACCGGCGAGCGCAACTACGAGCGGATCATCAGCGCTGCCGAGCTCGCGCCGAACGATTACATTCTCAAGCCGCTCACCCCCGACACCCTCCATTCGCGGCTGGAGCGCGCATTCGAAAAGCGCGACGCCTTTCGTCCGGCGTATCGGCTGATCGAAGCGGGGGAAACGCACGACGCAATCGAGGCGTGCATCAGCGGCCGCCGCGAACACCCCCGCCATGGCATCGACTTCATGCGGCTCGAAGCCGAACTGCATGGCGGACTCGGCCACACCGACACCGCCGAAGAACTCTACCGGGAAATCCTCGCTGCGAAGACCATACCCTGGGCACGCCTCGGCCTCGCGAAAATGCTTTTCGCACGGAAGGAATACCGCGAGGCCGAGGAGATCCTGACGGCGCTCGTCGCCGAGAACCGTCGCTATATCGACGCCTACGACTGGCTCGCCCGGACCCGCGAGGAAAGCGGCCGTATCGACGAGGCCCGCGAGGTTCTTGCCAGCGCGGTCGCGCTGTCGCCACACAGGATCGGGCGCCTGCGTCACCTGGGCAATGTCCTGCTCGCGGTCGGCGACCACCAGAGCGCCGAGCGCACGCTCGCCGAAGTGGTGCGCAAAGGCAAGTATTCGGATTTTCGCGACCCGGAAGACCACGTGCGCCTGGTCCGCGCGCAACTCGGCCAGGGCCGCGTCAGCGAGGCCGAATCGACGATCCGGGATCTCGAACGGTCGATGGACGGACTGCCGGCGACGGCGCTGTGCAGTTCGCTGTCGAAAGCCCTGTACCACAGCCAGACGGGTTCGCCCGCACGCGCCCAGGCTGCGCTCCAGGCCGCAGTCCGGGACGGCGCGGACGTCTCAAGCCTGTCCGTCGGGATGAAGCAGGAGTTCGCCAGAGCCTGCCTCGACAACGATCTCGAAACCGAAGGCAGCATGCTGGTGATGGACATCCTGCGCAATTCCGCCGATGAGCGGACAGTCGAGACGACGCGCGCGATGTTGCGCGCGAAGGGGCGCGAAGACATGTCCGAAGAACTCGAACAACGCGTCCATGTTGAAGTGAAAGGCCTCATCGCGGCCGGCGCGGACAAGGTCAGGAGCGGCGATTACGATGGCGCCGTGCAGGAAATGTTGAGCGCGGTGCAAAAAATGCCCGGCAATCCGCATGTACTGTTCAACGCGGCGCTCGCGTTGCTGCGACACATCGAGAACCGCGGCTGGAACGAGCGTCTCGCCGCCCAGGCCCGCAGTCTGATCGCCCGCACGCGCAGGCTCGATCCGGCCAATCCGCGCATCGAGGCGATCACGGGTTTCATGCAGCAACTGACGAGAAAATACGGCGTTCGCACGCAAGCCTGACGCCCGCCCCAGCTGCCCCTCCATCGATTTGGAGGCCGTAAGAGCCCCCGCACGCGAGACCCGATGCGCCGACTTGCACTGCGATTCGCACTGTTCCTCGCCGCCACGCTGGTGGCCCTGCCCGCGTGCACGCGCGATGCGCCGCCCGCCGCCGGACTGCAAGGCTTGCCGCCCGAAGCGATTGCGACGCTGCAGCTGATCGAGCGCGGCGGCCCGTTTCCTTATCGTCGCGACGGCGTCGTGTTCCAGAACCGCGAACGGCTCCTGCCGCAGCGCCCGCGCGGCTACTATCGCGAATACACGGTACCCACTCCGGGCTCCCGGGATCGCGGCGCACGGCGGCTCGTGACCGGCGGGGATCCGCCAGCGGTGTTCTACTATACGGACGACCATTACCGCAGTTTCCGGCGAATCCAGCCCCAGCCATGATCCCCGAAAACGAACTCGCTTCCGTCCTGCAGCAGCCCGACCGCGCCGGCGTCTACCAGCTGCCGCAGCGCGGCGGCGAGGCGATCAGCCGCGCCGCGCACGAGCTTGATTTCCCGGTATTGCGGATCGATCTGTCCGGCTGCGCGGACAAGGAGGATTTTCTTGCCCGGGTCGCGGTCGGCCTCAAGTTTCCGGACTGGTTCGGGCAGAACTGGGATGCGCTGGCCGACTGCCTTGCCGACATGGCGTGGCTCCCGGCGGACGGCTACGTGATCATCCTCGAAGATGCGGATCGTTTCCGCGTCGCGGCCGAAGCCGACTTCATCACCGCACTGGAAACTTTCGAGGAAGCCGCCCGCGAACAGGCTGCCGAGGGCCTCCCGCTGTGGATTTTCGTCGGGCTCACGGCAAACGGCCTCGTGCACCTTCGCACCCTGTGACGACGGAACTGCCGTACAAGCGGCCGATCTCGGTCCTCGTCGTCATCCACACTGCGACGCTCCAGGTGCTGCTGCTCGAACGGGTGGTTCCCCCCGGCTTCTGGCAATCGGTGACCGGCAGCCTCGAAGCGGACGAATCCCCGCTGCAGGCCGCGATACGGGAAGTGAACGAGGAAACCGGCCTCGCCGTATCTTCGGACCAGCTGCGTGACTGGCACCATACGAACCGTTTCGAAATCATCGAGAACTGGCGCGCGCGCTACGCGCCGGGGGTCACACACAACACCGAACACGTGTTCAGCCTCTGCGTTCCCGCACCGCGACCGGTCAGGCTGGCGCTCGCCGAACACCGGCTGCAGCTGTGGCTGCCGCTCGAGGAAGCCGCCCGGAAAGCATCGTCGTGGACCAACCGCGACGCGATCCTGATGCTGCCGCACCGTGCTGCGCAGCAGCCGACCGCTCCGGACTAAAGGGGTGCGGGCGGCTCGCCCGCCGCGAGTAGCAGCGTCTTGAGGCAGTTCGGGCAGTAGCAGCCGATTTCCTCGTTCGGAATCGCATCCACGGGCGGCAGCGCGGCGCACCAGCATGCGGCCAAGCCGGCCTCCATGCCGCAGGTAAAAGCGGCGCCGCAACGCGGGCAGTTGTTGGTGGCTACGTCGTTCCCGATCGTGTTCCCGGTGATGTCGCTCATGTGGAAATGCTCCGGACAGGACACGAGATATTACTTCCCGCATGGGGTCGAAAGCTTGAAAAGCCGCCTCCCGCACCTATATTGGCTACGTAAGCGGTTCAACCCCATGATGACGCTTAGGAGGAAAACATGAGCAATCTCATCCGTCGCGATCCGTTCGACGATTTGCTGCGCGGGTTTTTCGTTCGTCCCGTCGACATGACGGCCGGCATCCAGGGCGAAGCGCCGCAAATGCGTGTCGACGTCAAGGAAGACGAAAATGCGTACCAGGTGCACGCCGAGCTGCCGGGCATCAAGAAAGAGGACATTCACGTTCACATCGACGGCCCGGTCGTGTCGATCAGCGCCGAGCGCAAGCAGGAAAAGGACGTCAAGGAAGGCGAGCGCGTCCTGCGCACCGAGCGCTATTTCGGCAAGGTGTCGCGCAGCTTCCAGCTCGGCCAGGAGATCGACGAAGGCAAGTCGAGCGCGAAGTTCAATGACGGCGTGCTCGAACTGAGCCTGCCGAAGAAGGCGCCGGAACAGGCGAAGCGGCTGACGATCACGTGATGTCCCGAGCCCGAACGGCGCCTCGACGATTCGCCTGGTCCGCCGGGCGAATTTTTTTGTCGAAGCCAGTGCGACATCGCCTTCCCGGAGCCGCGGTGCGCATCCGTGCTGTCCTGATCGTGTTGCTCGGCTTCAGTGCAACGGTCGACGCCGAAATCCTCCGGGTCGGGCCGCACGAGACCTTTACCCGCATCGCCGACGCGGCAAAGCACGCCAAGGACGGCGACATCGTCGAAGTCCTCCCGGGTGAATACCGGGCCGATGTCGCGGTCTGGCGACAAAAGCAGATCACAATCCGCGGCGTCGGGGAGCGGCCGGTCCTGATCGCGGATGGAGCCAGCGCAGAAGGCAAGGCGATCTGGGTGATCCGCAACGGGGACGTTCGAATTCACAACGTCGAGTTTCGGGGTGCGAGCGTACCGGACGGAAATGGCGCCGCGATTCGGCTCGAGCGCGGGCGCCTGCACGTCAGCGCAAGCAGCTTCATCGGCAACGAGAACGGCATCCTCACGGCAAACTATCCGGACACCGAGTTGCGCATCGAGAATTCCGTTTTCGCCCAGGCCCCGCGCAACGTTGCACTGCCGCATCTGCTTTACGTTGGTGGCATTGCCCGCCTCGAAGTCACCGGCAGCCGTTTTCATCAGGGCTACGAAGGCCACCTCATCAAGTCGCGCGCCCGCCATAACGAAATCCGCTACAACCTGATCCACGACGGCCCCGGCGGCGAGGCTTCCTACGAGCTCGACTTCCCCAACGGCGGCATGACGTTCGTCATCGGCAACGTGATCGGTCAGAGCGCCACGACTCAGAACCCGGTCGTCGTAGCGTACGGGGCGGAAGGGAATGTCTGGCCTGAAAGCGGACTTTACCTGTCGCACAACACGCTGATCAGCGACCGGATGACAGGTGCATGGTTCCTTCGGATCTGGAAAGGCGCCCTGCCGGCGAACACCGAGATCAAGGCGGTAAACAACCTCACTGTCGGCCTCGGCGTATTCACCCTCGGTGCGCGCGGAGAGTTCAGCGGCAACATCCCCGCAGTCGCAGCGCTGCTCGGCGCCCCCGACATCCTCGACTTCACGCTCCCCTCCGACTCGATCCTGCGCCGCTTCGGCAACCTCCTCGGGGACGCGCGAGGAGACAGTCTCGCTCCCGCAGCGGAGTTCGCGTTGCCGATCGGCACGCGGGCCCTGCAGCCGCCGCAGCGATGGGCTCCCGGAGCCTTCCAGAGTTCGGAGTACGCGCCGTAGGCTTCACGGAGTAAACTTGCCGCCTCGGCCGCCCTTTCGCTCAGGCCCGGCCAGAAATCACTCGCACAGTCGAAGGACCTTTACATGCCCGGTGTCACCAAACCGCAAGACGTCAACCCTGCCCGCAAGGCCGAGATCCTTGCCGAGGCGCTTCCTTACATCAAACGCTTCTTCGACAAGACTGTCGTCATCAAGTACGGCGGCAATGCGATGACCGACCCGCACCTGAAGGACTGTTTTGCGCGTGACGTCGTGCTGTTGAAGCTCGTCGGCCTGAATCCGGTCGTCGTTCACGGCGGTGGTCCGCAAATCGAAACCCTGCTCGCCCGCGTCGGCAAGAAGGGCGAGTTCATCCAGGGCATGCGCGTCACGGATGCGGAAACGATGGAAGTCGTCGAAATGGTGCTCGGGGGCCAGGTCAACAAGGAGATCGTCAGTCTCATCAACCAGCACGGCGGCAAGGCCGTCGGCCTGACCGGCAAGGACGCGAGCTTCATCCGCGCGAAGAAGCTGCTGATGCAGAAGGAAAATGCGCCCGGCGATCTGGTGGACGTCGGCATGGTCGGCGAGATCACGAAGATCGATCCGAGCCTGATCGCATTTCTCGACCAGGGCGACTTCATTCCGGTCATCGCTCCGATCGGCGTCGGCGAGGAAGGCGAGACCTACAACATCAACGCCGATGTCGTCGCCGGCAAACTCGCCGAAATCCTGAAGGCCGAGAAGCTCGTTCTGCTGACGAACACGCCCGGCGTGCTCGACAAGGCCGGCAACCTGCTGACGGGCCTCACGCCACGCCAGATCGAAGAACTGGTCGAAGACGGAACGCTGTCGGGCGGCATGCTGCCGAAGATCAGCTCGGCACTCGATGCGGCGCGAAACGGGGTGAAGTCGGTGCATATCATCGACGGTCGCGTCGAGCATGCGCTGCTGCTGGAGATCCTCACCGACCACGGCGTCGGGACGATGATCAAGAGCAAGTGAGCGGACGCCCCATCCCGCTCACCCGGGGCGGGCACGTCGTCGCTCGCCCCTCAGGCAGTCCGGTCAGTTCTGCTTCCTCGGCGCCGGATCCTGCCATTTTCCGGCCTTCTCGAGCTTCCCCCTCAAACCGGGAAGATTGAACCCCTTCGCATAAGCGGCATGGGCATGCTCCAGCGCGCGGTCGTACTTCTTGAGATCGGCATAGATCAACCCGGCGTTGTAGTGGAAGTTTCCGCTATTTTCGCCGAGTTTCTCTGCAGCTTCGAGCATTTTCAGCGACTTTTCCTTCTTCCCGATCTGGAACAGATAGATGCCGTAGGTCAGAGGGACCATCCCGTCATCAGGACTGAAGCGCATCGCCCGGTCGAACCAGCAGTCGATCGAATATTTCGACCCTGCCGGGCGAGCCTTCTTTTCCTTCACCGCAAGCCGAGCGACCGCATGCAACGCACGGTGATGATTGGGAAATGCCCGCAGCGTGTACGAGATGTCCCCGCCCACCTTGGAGGTCGTGATCCCCGCGCGCAGGCTCTCCACGTCTCGATTGAAATGGTGCCTCTCCACAACCGCCAGTTTGTGCTTGTCGGTTCGATAGTCGTATGGGCCATACGGGTTCTCCAGCGAACCGCAGATCGCCTCGCCCAGCACCTCGCCCTGCACAGGGGGAGGCGCCGACAGCAAGAAGAGCGCAGCAAGCAACATCCCTCCTGAAACCTTCGACGCCTGACTCATTACGACACCTCCCTCACCCAGCCATTTCAGTTGGCACACGCGACAAGTTCCTTCGCACCAACCAGTTCCATGTCGCCAGAGCGACGGCCTCGCGCTTCTCTTCAGATGAAAACGTGTGGTCGGCCGACGAGAAAGCGACTACTGCAGCTCGCCGGTCACTCAACAGGGTCCGCCACCCGGGGCGCTTGCGCGTTTCCAGTTCGAACTCCTTCGCGACGTAGTCGTTCCCGCTGAGGACTACGGCGAATGGAACCTTCGATTTCTCGAGGCTTGCCGACATCCGGTCCGGCAAATCGAGCGCAGCCGCAGAAGCGGACTTCGCACGCGGCGCGCCCGATCCAGATCGGGCCCGTCCCGCCATCGACAACAAGGAGGCGACCGAGGCGCGCAGGGAAATCCGGCCTCCGACCAGCTTTTTCCAGAAGCGCGGGTCCGCCAGCCTCTGCCGATAATAGTGCTTGAGATAAGTCTGCGCCTCCCCCGCCTCGGTCCTGACCCACGGGTTGACGAGCACTGCTCCGACAACGCGCGAATCCTTCGGCGCATAAAAACACGACGCGCTGGCGCCGTCACAGAGTCCCCAGAGCACGACTCCATCCAGGGTCGGAGCCAGCGCGAAGAGCTTGTCGACCGCTGCCGCGATGTCGCCGTCCACGTCGCGGAAGTCACGTGCCCCTCCGGTGGAATCACCCATCCCCCGATAATCGAAGCGCATGCACACTACTCCGCGCTCCGCCAGGAAACGGGACAGGAGGACGAACTGACGATGACTGCCTGCACGGTACTGCGGTCCGCCGACGACGATCAGGACCCCGACTCCAGACGGGCGCTCCGGCAATGCGATCACGCCGATCAGCGTTTCGCTGTGGCAACTGAAAACGACGGCGTCCTCACTGTACTTCATTGCCAACTCTCTCGAGGGCAGCGACGGAGGCATCGATCAACGTCGGGCAGACCTCGATTTCCACGGTTTGCCAGAATCCCGGCCCGGCGATCGCATCGGCTGACCACTGACCTCCCCGCTCCCGCCAGCGCTCGGCGAGCAGCGCCACGGCCGGAGTGGGCTCGGGGCGTTCGGATGAAACGACTTCGAGGCTTGCAACCGATCCGGCGAAGCCGGACGCCAATTCGAGGCGGGCTTTTTCGAGCCCCCCGACGAGGTCCGGCGACAGCGTATAGCCCGCAATCTCGACAGGATGCCCGGCATGCAACTCCGCCCGTACGGCAGCCATCGTCGCCTTCGCGTCGCCGTCCTCCATCATCCGGCTGACTCCCTTTACCCGCAGGAACTGGGTGAGGTGCTGGTGCCCGTTTGTGACCGGCTGCCACAACAGCAAAGGCATCGAAGTCTGCTGCGTCTTCAACCAGTCCGAAACCACAAGACTTCCGGCTCGCAGGCTCCAGACGACCGCGGGCCCGCGCGCCCGTTCACGGAGCCATCGCCATGCCACATCGACGTCGATCAGCCAGCCGGGCCATGTCGCATCGCCGAAGTCGCCGGTGCTGTCACCGCAGCCGCCCAAATCAGGCTGCAGTACCGTCCAGCCGCGCTCGGCAAACGCCCACGACGCAAGCGCTGCCATGCGTCTCGATTTGTTCATCTCCTCGGCAAACGGATGAACGTAAAGGATTGCGCCGCGCGGTTCGCCTTCAGGCGCAGTGACAAGGCAAAAGCGCTTTTCGCCCCCTTCGACGGGGAGAAAGAAAGCAGAACGGCGAACGGGCATAGGCCCGGTCAGCCCAGCTTGCCTGCCACAAAATCGACCAGGGACCCGACAGTCATGAACGTCGCTCCGTCTATTTCGTCATCCTCCGCGACGATGCCGAAACGCTCCTCCAGCAAGTTGATCACTCCGACCACGGCCATCGAGTCCAGCTCAGGTACCGCGCCCAGCAGCGGCGTATCGAGGTCGAAACCGGAAGCGCGCCCGTTGAGGCTCAGCACCTCGTCGAGGATCGACAAGACTTCTTTCTTGATATCCAACGACATACTCCAAATAGCTAGAAGGGCAAAGCACATTATACGGCCTTGCAACAGGTGGCTGCTATTATAGGCGCCCGTTTGTCCGCCACAACGGAAGACCGCCAGAACCGCCGTCGCGCTCGCGCGGCACAAGAGAATGTCCATCTGGAGTGCTGTCCCGATGAAACGCGTGCTGATGGTTGCGTTCCACTTTCCTCCAATCAAGGGAAGCAGCGGTATCCAGCGCACTTTGCGATTCGTCCGATATCTTCCCGAGTTCGGCTGGGAGCCGATCGTACTCACCGTCGACCCGCGCGCTTACCTCGGCACCGGAAACGATCAGTTACGCGATATTCCTCCCGGCACGACCGTGATCCGCACGCGCGCCTGGGACGCCGCGCGGCATTTCGCGATCGGCAAGCGTTACCCGCAGGTGCTCGCCCGCCCCGACCGCTGGATGTCCTGGTGGCTGAGTGCGGTGCCGGCCGGACTCGCGATGATTCGGAAGTACCGCCCGCACGCGCTGTGGTCCACCTACCCACTGGCAACGGCGCATCGCATCGGCCATACGCTGCAGCGGTTGAGCGGCGTGCCGTGGATCGCCGATTTTCGCGATCCGATGGCTCAGGACGGCTACCCCGAGGACCCTTCGGTCTGGCGCAGCTACGAACGAATCGAAAGAGCGGGCATTGCGCGCGCCGCCTTCAGCACGTTCACGACGCCCAGCGCGCTTCGCGATTATCAGCTGCGATACCCGGCGCGGGCCACGCGCATGAGCCTGCTGGAAAACGGCTACGACGAAGAAACCTTCGAAGGAACGCACGACGGATCGCCCCTCGACGCCGACCGGCTGACCCTCCTCCACAGCGGAATCGTCTATCCTAGCGAGCGCGATCCGACTGCACTGTTTGCCGCGCTGAAAGCGCTCAAGCACGCTGACAGAAGCACCTTCGACCGCCTGCGGCTGCGTTTTCGGGCGCCGGTGCACAAGGGGCTGATCCAGCAGTTGGCAACCGACAACGACGTCGTGGAGGCGATCGAAATCTTGCCGCCGATCGACTACCGCGATGCGCTTTCGGAGATGGTGCGAGCGGACGGCCTGCTGATATTGCAGGCGGCGAACTGCAACGCACAAGTGCCCGCCAAGCTGTACGAGTATCTGCGTGCACGACGCCCCATTCTTGCGCTCACCGATCCGGCCGGCGATACCGCCCGCATTGCTCGCAACGCGGGGATCGAGGCCATCGCGCCCCTCGACGACCCGGGCGCAATCGGCGATCTGCTGCGACGCTTCGTCAGCGACCGGCACCAAGGCACCTTGCCGAACGAAACCGCGATCGCAGGGGCCTCCCGCCGGGAGCGCACCCGCGAGCTGGCGTTGCTGCTCGAGCGCGCCGCACTCGCCTCCCGCTGACGAAGATGCCGGTCGCCAAGCTTTCCGCCACCATCGAGAAGCTGGGCTGGGGAAACGGCCTGCTGTACGCGTTCGGGCGGGCATTGCAGCGGGCCAGCGGCGGCCGGGCGCGGCTCATTCGCTACGTGCTCGTCGCCCAACCGGTCCCGCCTGCAGCACAGGCGCAGTGCCGGGCGTCGGCGAAGAATTCCGTCAGGGCGGTACGACCGGACGATCCGCTGGTGCAGCAGTTTCCCCGAGCGAAATCCGTCATCGCCCGACGTTTCCGCATCGGAAGCGCCTGCTTCGCGACCGAATCGAAGGGCCGGTTCTCCGGCTTTTTGTGGCTTGCCCGCGACGCCTACGACGAAGACGAAGTGCGCTGCCGCTACGAGCTCGCGCAACCGGACTGCAGCGCCTGGGATTTCGACGTCTACGTCGAACCCCCCTATCGCATCGGCCGCACGTTTGCGCGCCTGTGGGATGCGGCCAATTCGCATCTCGACGAACAAGGCGTTCGCTGGAGTTTCTCGCGCATATCCACGTTCAATCCGGCATCGCTTTCGTCGCACTCGCGGCTCGGCGTGCGCAAGCTCCACACGGCGACGTTCCTCTGTCTCGGAAAACTGCAGGTGGCCGTGATCGGTGCGCCGCCCTTCGTTCACCTCAGCCTGTCCCCTGCATCACGTCCGGTCTTGCGCCTCCATCCTCCCGCCGACGGATAACCCCGCGGAAACGAATTGTCGCGTCTTGCCCATCGTGCTTGGGCTAGACTTCCGTCATGAAAGTCGGGCATTCAACCCTTTCCGGCACGGAACGATGAACGCAACCTATCTCCTGCATCACCTCGTTTCAGCGTCTGCCGAGCGCGCCCCCGACGCGCCCGCGCTCACCTTCTCTTCGGACACCCTGTCCTACGGGGCGCTCGCCGACGACGTCGCGTCCTTCGCCGCCGGTCTCGACCGGCTCGGGCTCGCGCGGGGCGAGCGGGTAGGGATCTATCTGGACAAGCGGTTCGAGTTCGTCACGGCCGCATTCGGCGCGACCTGCGCGGCCGGCGTGTTCGTCCCGATCAATCCGATCCTCAAGGCCGAGCAGGTCGGATACATCCTCCAGGATTGCAGCGTGCGCGTACTCGTGACGTCGCCGGAGCGTTTCGCGGCGCTTTCCGCGACGCTCGCAAACTGCCACGACTTGCGCCACGTCGTGCTCACCAGCCGTCCGACCGAGCTGCCCACGCTGTCCGGCACTTCAGTCCACCATTGGGACGAGCTGCTGGACAGCGGCAAGCGAGCCCCCGCGGCCCGCATCATCGATACGGACATTGCTGCGATCCTCTACACGTCCGGCAGCACGGGGCGGCCCAAGGGCGTCGTGTTGTCCCACCGGAACATGGTGGTCGGCGCGAAAAGCGTCGCGAACTACCTCGAAAACCGGCCGGAAGACACGCTTCTCGCCGCCCTGCCGCTGTCCTTCGATGCCGGTTTCTCGCAACTTACAACGGCCTTCCACAGTGGGGCGCGCGTCGTACTGATCAATTACCTGCTGCCGCGCGACGTGCTCAACGCGGTCACGCGCGAGCGTGTCACGGGCCTCACGGCAGTGCCTCCCCTCTGGATCCAGCTATCGCAGCTGACGTGGGCGGACGACGTCACCGAACATCTGCGCTACATCGCGAATACGGGCGGACGCATGCCGCTCGAGACCTTGACGAAGCTGCGCGAGGTGCTGCCGCGCACGCGCCCCTACCTGATGTACGGCCTCACCGAGGCGTTTCGCGCGACCTACCTTCCACCCGAGGAAGTCGGCCGGCGCCCGGACTCGATCGGCAAGGCGATTCCGAATTCGGAAGTCCTGGTGCTGCGCGAGGACGGCACGCCGTGCGCGCCGAACGAGCCCGGCGAGCTCGTGCAACGGGGCGCGCTGGTCGCCCTCGGCTACTGGAACGATCCGGAAAAGACCGCCGAGCGCTTCAAGCCGCTGCCGCGCCGCGAGGCAGGACTGGTGTTGCCGGAGGTCGCGGTGTTCTCCGGCGACAACGTGCGCATGGACGAAGAAGGCTTCCTGTATTTCATCGGCCGACGCGACGAGATGATGAAGACGTCGGGCTACCGCGTGAGCCCGACCGAAGTCGAGGAGATCCTCTACGCGACCCGTCTGGTCGGCGAGTGCGTCGCGTTCGGCGTTCCGCACCCGACTCTCGGGCAGTCGATCGGTGTGGTCGCCACGCCGGCGCAGGGCTGCGTGCTCGACGTCGCGGCTCTCCTCACCGAATGCCGCAAGCGGATGCCGGCATATATGGTCCCGGCGCACATCGAGGTGCGGGAAGGACCGCTGCCGCGCAACCCCAACGGCAAGATCGACCGCAAGACGCTCTCTTCGGAATTTGTCGAAATGGACTCGCCAACCCCATGAGCATCGAGCCAAGACTGCCTCCCGGCCACGCGCCGATGGATCAATTCGACGTCGCCAACGGCGAATTGCTGATCGGCGGCCTGCCGCTCACGCAGCTCGCGGAGCGGGTCGGGCGCACGCCGTTCTACGCCTACGACCGCTCGCTGCTGACGCGGCGCGTCGCCGAGTTGCGCACTGCGCTGCCGCCGGGCATCGAACTGCACTACGCGATGAAGGCGAACCCGATGCCGGCGCTGGTCTGCCACATGGCGCCGCTCGTCGACGGCATCGACGTCGCGTCGGCCGGCGAGCTGCGCGTCGCGCTCGACGCCGGTGCTGCGCCGCGTGACATCAGTTTCGCCGGGCCGGGCAAGCAGGAAAGCGAGTTGCGGCAGGCGGTCGCCGCCGGCATCCTCGTCAATGTCGAATCGTTCCGCGAGGTCCCGCTGCTCGCCGCGATTTCGGATGAACTCGGGCTGCCGGCGCGCGTCGCAGTCCGCGTGAATCCCGACTTCGAGCTCAAGAGCTCGGGCATGAAGATGGGCGGCGGGCCGAAGCAGTTCGGCGTCGATGCCGAGCAGGTGCCGGCGCTTCTGGTCGAGATCGGCCACACGGGCCTCGCGTTCGAGGGGTTCCACCTCTTCGCCGGCTCACAGAACCTGAAAGCCGACGCGATCGTCGAGGCGCAGCGGAAAAGCTTCGAGCTCGCCCTGCGGCTCGCCGAGCACGCCCCGGCCGACGTCGCGTTTCTCAATCTCGGCGGCGGCTTCGGCATTCCGTACTTCCCCGGCGAGCAGCGCCTCGATCTCGCGCCGATCGCCGACAATCTCGCGTCGCTGCAGGCGCAGGCCTCACGCCAGCTGCCGCACGCTGCGATCGTCATCGAGCTCGGCCGCTACCTCGTCGGCGAGGCGGGCGTCTATGTCTGCCGCGTCACCGACCGCAAGGTTTCACGGGGCCATACCTATCTGGTCACCGACGGCGGACTGCACCAGCACCTCGCGGCTTCGGGCAATTTCGGCCAGGTCATCCGCAAGAACTATCCGGTCGCGATCGGCAATCGCATCGGCGTCGCCGACGTCGAGGCCGCGACAGTCGTGGGGCCGCTCTGCACGCCGCTCGATCTCCTCGGCGAACGCATGACGCTGCCGCGCGCGCAGCCCGGCGACCTCGTCGTCGTGTTCCAGTCTGGCGCTTACGGCGCGAGCGCGAGCCCGCAGGGCTTCCTCGGGCATCCGCCCATTGTCGAAGTGCTGGTCTGACGCCCGCCCCTCCATGCAAGGCCAACCCACCCGCTTCGCCATCCCGCCCGCGGCCTCTCGTCGTGAAGGCCGACCGCCGCGCTCGCGCGCCGTTCGCAGCGTCAACGCCCGCGCGCCGCGCGCATGCAGACGGGAAGGCGCGGGTCGATCCAGGTCGAGGCTCCGCCGATGACTGACGTCGCGATGAGCAGCGGGAAACCCACAAGCATCGTCCGTAGTGCATTCCTGACCGTCGCGATGCGGTGGTGCGACCGCCTGATCGGTGTCATCAGCATGCTGATCCTCGCGCGGCTGCTCGTGCCGGCCGATTTCGGCATCATCGCGATGGCATCACTCGTCATCGCGTTCGCCGACGTGCTGTTCGAACTGGGCGTGCACGTCGCACTGATCCAGAACAAGAACGCGACCCAGGCCGACTACGACACTGCCTGGACGATCCGGCTGATCCAGAGCGGGATCTCGACCGCGATCGTTTTCGTTGCGGCGCCGTGGGCGGCCGACTATTTCAACGAGCCCCGCGTTGCGCCGGTGATCCAGGCGTTGGCGCTCACCTTCGTTCTGCATGGGCTCGAGAACATCGGCATCGTGTCCTTTCAGAAGAACATGCAGTTCGGGAAGGACTTCCGCTTTCTCTTCACGAAGCGCTTCGCGGGCTTCGTCGTGACGATCGTCGCCGCGTGGCTCATGCAGTCGTACTGGGCGCTGGTGATCGGCAATCTCGCTGGCCGCACGGTTGGTCTCATTCAGAGCTACACGATGCATCCGATGCGCCCGCGGCCGAGCCTCGCCAAGTTCCGCGAAATTTTCGGCATTTCGCAATGGATGCTGGTCGGCAGCATCGGCGGGTATTTGCAGGGCAAGCTGCATTCGCTCATCGTCGGCGGACGCGAAGACGCCGGCGTGATGGGCGCCTATTCCCTCGCAGGGCAGATCTCGTCGATGCCGACGACCGAGCTCCTCGCGCCGCTGAACCGGGTCCTGTTTCCGGCTTTCGTCCGCGTCAAGAACGATCTTGCCGAACTGAAGCGCGTATTCCTGCTCGCGCAGGGAGTGCAGACGTTGATCGCGATGCCCGCCGCAATCGGCGTCGCACTCGTCGCCGAGGATCTCGTGACCGTGTTTCTCGGCGAGAAATGGCGCATCACCGTGCCGTTCATCCAGATCTTCGCAGTGATGGGTTTCCTCAGGGCCATCACGACAAGCGGTTCGTACATCCTCCTGACCTTCGGCAAGACCCGCTTGACCGCGCTTACCGCATGGGGACAGGTCGTCCTGTTCGCCGCGCTCGCGCTGCTCGCCTTCCCGGACGCCGGAGCACTCGGCATCGCCAAGGTACGTCTTGCCGTGGCGCTGACCGGTTTTGTCGCGTTCATTGCGCTGTTGCTTCAGCAATTCGAACCATTGCGGCTCACCGACATCCTCACCTCGATCGCCCGGCCGGTCGGCGCCGTGATCCTGATGGGATTCGCCGTTTTTTACACCGGCGAGGCGATAGCGCTGCAAGGTCCCCTGTTGCTTGCCTCGAAGGTACTGGTCGGCGCGGCGACCTATTCGCTCGCTATCCTCGTGCTGTGGTGGCTTGTCGGCCGACCCGACGGCGCCGAATCGTATCTTCTGGAAAAGTTGCGCGGCCTGCGCAGACGCCGCGCTTGAACCCCGGGTGGCGCCGCCGCCCGCTGAAAACCGACCAAGGGAGGTTGCTCTTGCTTCCGATGATTCAAGGGCTTTTCAGTCTGACGGGCGAAGCCCCGCGATTCGACATGCGCTTCGCCCAAGGATTGAAGCGCATCGCCTGCCCGGGCGGCATGCTCGCCGTCGCGCCAAGCGTGTCGGTCGCGCAGTCCTCCGACAGGGTCTGCGCAGCGTGGGGCACACCGCGTTTCCGAGACCCCGCCCTCGCCCGCATCACGCTCGACGAAGGCCCGGCCGTCGCGTGGCTGCGCGCGTTCGCGCCGTCCGGGGCACGCGCACCCGCGGGCGTCGCCGGGCGGTTCGCGGTTGTCATGATCGATGCTGTGCACGGTCGCTGCCTTGCCGCCGTTGACCGCTTCGGCTCGCTTCCCTTCTGCTACGCACGGGACGGCGGCATTTTCGCCTTTTCGGATCGCGCGGACCGCGTACCCGGGCCGGCGCGGGCCGTCGGCAATCAGGCCATCTTCGATTACCTGTTTTTCCATCACATCCCCGCACCCGAGACGATTTTCACCGACGTCCGTCGCCTGTCCGCGGCGCATTCGCTGAGCGCGGAACGAAGCGCGGTGAACACCGAGCCGTATTGGCAGCCGCTATTCGACGAACCGCGAAGCGGCGATTTTCCGTCGCTGAAGCGGGAGTTTCTCGAACTCGTCGAGCAGGCGGTCGCCCGTGAAGCCGCGGACGGAAACGTCGGCGCGTTCCTGTCGGGCGGGACCGACAGTTCGACGGTGTCCGGCATGCTTTGCAGAGTGCTCTCCAGGCCTCCACGCACGTATTCCATCGGATTCGACGCAACCGGTTACGACGAGATGGAATATGCGCGCCTCGCGGCACGCCATTTCGGCCTGGACCACCGGGAATACTATGTCACGCCGGACGACCTGCTCGACGCGATACCGAAAGTCGCCGCCCATTTCGATCAGCCGTTCGGAAACTCCTCGGCCGTCCCGGGGTGGATCTGCGCGCAGCGCGCGCGTGCCGATGGCGTCGACAAGATGCTCGCTGGCGACGGCGGCGACGAGCTCTTCGGCGGAAACTCGCGCTACGCGAAGCAGCGAATCTTCAGTTGGTACGACCTCGTGCCGGGCGCGCTGAGCAAACACGTCATCGAACGGGCGCTTGCGCTCCCCGGCATCGACCGACTGCCGCTCGCCCGGAAGGGCGCGAGCTACGTCGAACAGGCGCGCGTCCCGCTGCCCGACCGGACCGAGATGTACAACCTTCTCCACCGAATCGGCATTGAGTCGATATTCACGCCCGACTTCCTCGCCGGCATCGACATCGAGCACCCCGCGACGATCCAACGGCAGACCTGGTCCGACGTGCGCGCGCACAAGCTCATCAATCGCATGCTCGCGTTCGACTGGAAATACACGCTGGCCGACAACGACCTGCCCAAGGTCGTCGGCACGACACAACTGGCCGGCCTCGACGTCGGCTTCCCATTTCTGTCGGATGAGCTGGTCGATTTCTCGCTGCGCCTGCCACCCGAATGGAAGCTCAAGGGTCTGACGCTGCGCTGGTTCTTCAAGGAAGCGCTGAAGGGATTCCTTCCCGACGAGATCATCGCAAAGAAGAAGCACGGGTTCGGGCTGCCGTTCGGGGTGTGGGCGAGCTCGCATCCGGGGCTTCATGATCTGGCGGCCGGCGCGGTAAAGGGTTTCGCGCAACGGGGGATCGTCCGCCCCGAGTTTGCCTGGAAACTCCTCGACGAGTTGCTGCCGGCGCACCCGGGATATTACGGCGAAATGGTGTGGATTCTGATGGTGCTCGAGTACTGGCTGCGCGCGCACGAGGATTCGCTCCGCCAAACCGCGTCCCGTCCGGAGGAACCGCTGCCATCGGGATCGCCGGTGTCCTGAACAACGTCACGTTCGATCGGAAGGTCGTTCAACCTTACCTCATCGCTCATGCGAGGCCTGCAATGAAAGCACTGTCACTCGTCTCCGATTACCATCGTGCGATCAGGGCCGCGTCGTCGGGAAACCCGCTGCGTGCGCCGCGGGGACTGACGAGCGTCCTCGTCGCCCGTGCCGCCTTCGACATCGGCCCCCGTTTTCACTCGCTTTACGATCTCGCCAGCGTCCCGCGAAAGGACTGGGCCGAATTCATCATCGATGTGGCGCTGAAGAAGATCATGCGTCGGGTCAACGCGCCCGAGGACCGTGAAGTCGTCAACGACAAGCTGCGTTTCTTTCGTCATTGCGAAGCCCACGGACTTCGAAGCATCCCGATTCTCGGCGCGATCGATCGGACAAGTGACGACCCCACGTTGAACGGAGTCGACAACTCGGCATGGGTTGAACAAATGAAATCGGCACCGGACAAGGTCTTCGTCAAACTGATCGACGGAACCTGGGGAATAGGCGCTTTCGTTGCCGAACGACATGACAAGGACAAGTGGCGTTTTTGCGACCAAATCGGTTCCAGCGCCGATCTTCATGCCGTTTGCATGGAACGCCTGAAAGAGCGCGGTGGATGGATCGTTCAACCCCTGGTGCGATCGCATGCGCAGTTGCACCGGATCATGTCCCCCCATGCCCTCGGGACGATCCGGGCGGTCACCTTCATCGAGAACGGCACAGTTACCCTGCCCTACGCAGTTCTTCGCATTCCTGTAGGAAAAAATTGTGCCGATAATTTTTCGCATGGCGCATCGGGCAATCTAGTCGCACCGCTCATACTGGAGACGGGAATTGTCGGGGTGGCGAGAGGCTCGAAGAATAAGGACTGGCCGGAGATGGTGGACATCGACGTCCACCCCGACACCCGAAACAAAATATCCGGATTTGCGCTTCCGTTCTGGTCCGAGCTCAAGAAACTGATCGTCGCGGCCCACAAGTCGCTTCCGAATCTCGCCACCCTCGGCTGGGACGTCGCGATCACGGACAGCGGCCCCTTAATTGTGGAGGCAAATTCGACCTACGATGTGGACCTGCTCCAAGTTGCGTACAAACGCGGACTGAGGAGCGAACTCTTGGAGGCACGTCTGTTGCCCGCCCTCACCTCGCCGAAGGCTTGAGCGCAGCACGATCCGCCCCCCGACGCTCGGTTCCCCAGCTCGGCGTCAACAATGCAGGAGGCGACAGAATGGTCAGCAGAAATCCCGCCGTCGATTTCCTTCGGCTGCGCAAGCGATACATCGAATTCTCGAAGCAGATCGCCGCCGACCTCTCCTGGCACCGAGCGCAGTGCGGCGCGGATTTCGGGACATTCTGGAAGCGCGTGACAGAACAAACGCGCCTGTTGCACGGCAATGCGATTTGCGCGGAAGATTATTATCACCTCGCACGATACCGCCATTCACTGACAGCCGAACAAAAGCGAACCTTCCTCGGCTCTTACGAGAAATGGCGCTATTTCAACCGGCTGAATCCGGCAATCTACGACGTTATCGCGCGCGACAAAGCCCTGTTCCACATCTTTACGGCATCATCGGGGATTCGCACCCCCGAAACCCTTACGACCACCGCGCCGGGTCACAAGCCCTTCTTCGGACAGCGCCTCGACACCGTCGAGCCGACCAGACTGGCCAGCGACAATTAGCCTGACCGGCGTGTTGCCTCACGGAAGGATGTTACTCCGGCGTAATCGTCGCCTCGGGATTGTTCTGCGGTGGAGGCTGACGCCACGTAGCGGGGCCAGCCTCCACCGCGTCGGCGTCGAGTATTCGGGTTACGAGTTCCCGGGCGCGATTTGCCCGCCATGCTTTAACACGCCGCTGCAGTACAAGTTCGAGTTCGGCTTGTGGACGCTGTCGCTGATCCGCGCGCTCATTAACCGGCAGTTCGGCGAGGAATTGTCGATCGCCACGGTCAGCCGGCTCATGAAGGTGCTCGG